>OFFY01000139.1_pt1 | contig 72466 bp, 53 predicted proteins | sample 1521481 | NCBI WGS metagenome assembly OFFY01 (sample SAMEA3504117, study PRJEB24116) | mouse gut metagenome | biome: mouse gut; feature: mouse-associated habitat; material: faeces | place: Denmark | collected 2011
TTATAAAAAATTAATTTTAGTTTACATATTTAGATAATCTTTATTTTTATTATATGTAAACACATTATCTTCTAAAAGTAGAAAGGAGACTATTATGTCTGATTCAAAAGTTATGGAAGTACAAGAATGGTTAAATGATACCTATCCATCATACTTTAAGTATGATGAAGACAACTCAAAATGTGGCAGTTATCCAGTTAAGCCTGATGGAATGACTGGTACGAAAACTGTAAAGGCTTTAGTAATGGCAATCCAGATTCATTACAATTTATTGCCTGTAGACGGAATCTGGGGAAATGCTACATCGTCAGCATGTCCAGTTATCAAAGCTGGTGTAACTGATCCAATTATTATAAAGATTGCGCAAGGTGGTTTCTATTGTAAAGGATATGAAGCAGGTGGTTTTGATGGAATATTTGGTGATAGATTGGCCTCTGCAATTATGAATTTTAAAACTCATTTAGGTATTACACCATCAGATACAATGGAGCCCAATGTATTCAAATCATTACTTACAACAGACCCAACTATCCTTGTCCCATCAGGTAAACCAATCATCCGAGATGTTCAACAATTTTTAAATGGTAAATATTCTAACCTCTATTTATCTAAGCTGGGATATATTCCTACCGGTGGCATTTATGAGCGTAAAACAGCTCAGGCATTAATATACGCTTTCCAAAAAGAAATTGGTACAACCCCGGATGGACTAATAGGAACAGGTACTTTTTCTAAAATGCCAAATATAGAACAAGGATGTACCAATACTGCATTAGTAAAAATACTGCAGGCTGAATTAAGTTGCCACGGTTTTATTATCAATAACTTAGATGGTATTTATAGTGAATTTGTAACCGAGACAGTATCAGAATTTCAAAAATTTATGTGTCTCGACAAGGACGCCTATGTAGAACTCGGAAAGGTTAATCGCCGTACATGGGGAGCTCTCCTTTGGAGCAGAGGGGATCAAACCCGGCTTCCAAATGCAGGAGATTGCCGTCAACGCCTTGATTATGAAATGGCCCAGGCACTATATCAAGCCGGTTATCATTATATTGGCCGTTACTTAACAAAAATAGATGGTGGTTTTGATAAAAATATGACTCCAGAAGAAATAAGGAGCATACTATCCACAGGGCTCAAAATATTTCCAATTTTTCAAGAATCAAATAACTCAATACAATATTTTAGCTTTAACTCAGGTTATAAAAACGGGTATGATGCCATTATGGCTGCAACGGAATTATTAATTCCACCTGAAACCACTCTTTATTTTGCTGTAGACTTTGATGCTGTTGAAGAGCAGGTCAAAAAAGAAATAACGGAATACTTCAAAGGTATTAAGCAAGCAAAAGAGGATGTTGGTTCAACTTATGAAATTGGCATTTATTCATCACGCAATACTTGCCAAATTATATGTAATCAAAAACTGGCTACCAGCTCCTTTGTCAGTGATATGTCTTATGGATATAGCGGAAATTTAGGTTATAGCTTGCCTGATAACTGGGCCTATGATCAATATGCTACCGGAACATTTGTTGCAACTTCTGAAAAGAAGTTTGATCTTGACCGCGTAATTGCTTCTGAAAACGCAAAACATTTTGACCATATCGATGAAGATACTGACGATCACTGGGAGGCGCACAAATATAATATAGGCTTAGATGCATTGGAGGTATATACTGAAAACTCAGTTAATATTCACGAAATCATTTCTCATGTTGTTGATTTAGAAAAAGCATATTGGGAGTACGCCCCGAATGGAAATGACTTAGATTGTGTTTTTGCGGTGTTATATTACTTGTGGATAGATAAGTATGAAGATAGTGAGTTTTTTAAGGATTTATTAGAAGGAAATGATAAATTTGTTTTATATATTAAAAATAATTGCGCTGATCTACATGACAACTTGGCCAAATATATAACGGGCGCATATACATATATAAAAGATGACTCAACGATAACAGAAACAACAATTGACGGTAGAGAAGTCACTTATAGCAGGCTGTTCGAATTACCGCATCTTGCCGTAATTATTTCAGCTTATATAAAAGAATCTCTTCCTATTGCCAAAAGAGAATGGTTTGGGTGGGCCGGTGACTTTGCCACAGGTATCCAAGAGGTTCAAACGGTTATGAAAAACTACCCTCATATTACACCTATTGAGCATGCCAGGGACCGAATAGGAAAAATGGAGGTTCTACCGGATAATCCATACGGAGTAACTCCGACCTACGCAGTGCAAATGAATTTCTGCGATTTTATAGCTGATATGGATGCCATAGGTATTTCCACATTGATTAAGAAAAATTTATTACAAAAGGAAACTCCAGGTACTGTCCTTTCAACATCATTAGAAAGATACTACTCTGGACTATATAGAAAAAGATGCTCTTTTTGGTTAAATGATTTCAAACCGGAAAGTTATTCTATTGAGGGAATAAAAAATTCACTAATTAAATATTTTAAGGACATTTCTCAGTCACCATTAGTTTTATATAAAATAGGAAATTTAAATGATGAGGCACTTGATGTTTCCTCCCGCTCTTTTGCGGAACTAATTATTCATGATATGAAGTCATATTGAGCCTGTATCACAGAAACAACTAATCTAAAAAAGGGATACTGTAGCTTAACGAACTACGGTATCCCCCAAAACTTATCATAGAAAAATACTGACAAAATCTATTTCTATGGAAAAATATCCGCTATCAACATTATAACCTCTAAAAGAACAGTTTTCCACAGAACAGCAGTAATCCATAATATGAAACAAATCGCCACTATCATGATACATTTATGTAATATTTTCAGTTTATATATTTTAGAAAAAATATATGTAAATCCCATCGAAAACCAATAAAAAAAGAAATGTAGTATAGAATATCCAACACCATATATCATAAATCCGAAAGACCAGTTAATAAAGAAGCTGTCTAATGACCTTGGCATGCCACGAAGGGAAAAAAAATAATAAAATGTCGGCACCCAAAAAGCCGGAACTAACGAAATCCAAAAGCATCTTTTACAAAGTCGGGGAAAAGAAAATACCGCCATTCCAACACTGGTGACACCAAAAATAATTGGGAAAATACCGCCAGGTTTACGAAACAATTCGAACGAAAACTCCCAACATTCAACAACTAAGCGCAGTGCATATGCGATCAGATCAGAAAAAGACCTTGTATCATATATCACTAATGTACATTTAAAAATATTTCTCTGAAAAAACCCCAAAGCATTCATTTTAAAACTCCCCTTTCTGTCTATTACTTCTGAAAAACAAAAAAGTGTTCGGCATTGTCCTCCACCATGACGGCACCGAGTCAAAGCAGTGGAAGCACTTGTTTTAAATTATTATATTATAAAGGGGATTATCGAACAAGGGACAAAGTAGTTTAAATTTTAAACTATTTTGTCCCTTGTGGCATGGAGAAAGATATGGTAAATTACAATTATAAAAAGATGATGCCTGTCATATTGGTCATAATGTGACAGGCAATTTGTATTGAAAGAATTGAATTCAAAAAGGATTTTTAGGAGGAAGTTATCATGCACCCCAAAAACATATTGAAAAAAGTCATAATAACCAGTCTGCTTCTTCTAAGCCTGTCCGGCTGTACAAAGGAGGATGCGCCTCAGCTTGGAATCGACGGCCAGGTCTATATTTCCTCTTGCTATAACCTGGTAGCAATTTCCTTAATTCATGCTCTGTATACCGTCTTTTCGCCGTTACTTGCGGATTTTCCAACAGCTTGTCCCTATCCAGTTCAAACACGTCATTAAAATGAAGTAACAGCCAGAACTCAAAGCAAGGATTAGATATATAAAAGCCAAATCCCTTTTCCTGACAGGTCTGCAATACATAATCATACTGATTGTTTTCTGGAAGTGCAAAGAAACTTTCCTTATCTCGATCCACAATCAAGCAAATTTTATCAAACCTATTATCATAAGTAATATTGCTCGTCTGAATAATATCTGAAATATCTTCTACAATATTGGCTACATCAGATTCTTGATTGAGATATTCTGTTAACCTATTGCAATCATCTACTAAGTTATCTACATTGTTAGTTAAACATTTTTTTAAAATTTTTTCGCAGCCCTCTTCAAGTATTCTCCATACTGCATGTGCCTGTACCTTACTTGTAGTTAAAATCTTTTCATCATATAAATAATCCATAATACGATTCAGCAACGATTCATAAGTAAATTGCCCCGTTTTCTCTTCCTCTAAATTTGATATAATCCGGTCCAGTATTTTCTTGGGATTGCTCCAGCCATCTTCACTATAACTGCGTATAATTGGAACAAGTTCAATTAACGGATTAATTTCCAAGTCATCTCGTGCAGTCTCTAACGCCTCAAAATATATCTTTTCTGTACTTGCTCCTTCAAAAACAAGAAAATATCTTTGTTTAACTTCATCAGATTTTAAAACTTTTGTACGCGCTGCAAACGTCCTGCTTTCTCTCATCCGCTATACCCCCTCAATGGGGAATACAGTACTGAACCGGGACTCCGCCATAACGGCCTTCTAAATAGGCTTTATCAATTTTTTGATCGAATCTGGCATTATATTCCTCCAGCGAATAAATATCACTTTCCCCAGTCTTGCGTTTATTTACAAACCAGATTTCGTCACGGCGCAACAAATTAAAATCCAGCAAACGCGATTCATGTGTTGTGACAATTAATTGGATATTCTTTTTTGCCGCCATCCGCAAATAGGAATCAACAATTTTATAACTCAGACTTGGATGAAGGCATCTATCTAATTCATCAATTACATATGTTTTCCCCTCTTCAGATAATAATATTTCCAGCAAGTCCAGAATTCTGACCGTTCCGTCAGATTCTTCGGACATCTCATACAGAGTTTCTTTTCCGTTATGAGAAAATTGTATTGTTCGGCAAACCACCTCATTGCCCTTTATCTCCAACATAAAGAAATCTTTTGGGCTACGCATTATCATTCCTTTCATATGCCGCTCTTGACTCTTTTGAGAATTTGAGAGCATATTCTCTATCTTTTTTACAATACTATCTCTTTCCGGCTTTGATAAATGTGACAAAATTTTTTCTGCTGGAACTTCCACCATTTTGAACCCCGTTATTCCGGTTCCAAAAGCTTCTATTAGATTACATACTTCTTTGACATTCTTTGTATCAGCCAGATAAGAATAACTTGAAATAGGTTCGTCAGGATAATTAATATCTAACGATTTTTCAATCCACATATAAACTTCTCTTAATATGGAGGCTCTTTTACTTTGTTGCATAGCAGAAATAGTGTAGGCGGCTGGGTTATTTCATCCCAGCCGCCACTTTACAATTGACATAATTTGTCAGAGTCCGTATAATGGGTGTAGCGACAGCGTTTCAGGAATGGATCTTTATTTTTCAGTTATAATAGAATTGTATACATTATGAGGCAAAGGAGTACAAAATGAGAACCTATCTCGTGACAGGAGGGGCCGGATTCATCGGTTCCAATTATATTCATTATATGTTTCGGAAGTACGGGGATGAGATCCGTATCATCAATGTGGATCTGCTGACCTATGCAGGCAATCTGGAGAATTTAAAGGATGTGGAGGACCGGCCGGGTTATACCTTTATCAGGGCGGATATCTGCGATAAAGAGGCGATTTCCCGGATTTTTGCGGAAAATGACATTGACAGGGTGGTCCACTTCGCGGCGGAGAGCCATGTGGATCGGAGTATCCGCAATCCGGAGGTCTTTGTTCAGACCAATGTGCTGGGAACCGCGGTGATGCTCAACTGCGCCAAGGCGGCCTGGGAGCTTCCGGACGGCAGCTTTAAGGAAGGGAAGAAATTCCTGCATGTGTCCACGGATGAGGTGTACGGTTCTCTGCCGGAGGATGAGAATGCATTTTTCTATGAGACCACGCCCTATGACCCCCACAGTCCCTATTCCGCCAGCAAGGCATCGTCGGACATGCTGGTGAAGTCCTATATGGATACCTATCGTTTCCCGGCGAATATTACGAACTGTTCCAACAACTACGGCCCCTATCAGTTCCCGGAGAAGCTGATTCCGCTGATGATTAACAATGCTCTTCAGGGAAAGAAGCTTCCGGTATACGGCGACGGCAGGAATGTGCGCGACTGGCTGTATGTGGAGGATCATGCCAAGGCAATCGACATGGTTCAGGAGCAGGGAAGGCTGTTTGAAACCTACAATATCGGCGGACATAATGAGAAGCAGAATCTGGAAATCATTCATACCATCATAGAGGTGCTTCGGGAGAAGCTGCCGGATGAGAACCCCAGAAAGGCCCATGTGTCCGAGAATTTGATTCAGTATGTGGAAGACCGCAAGGGACATGACCGCAGATATGCCATCGCGCCGGATAAGATTAAGGCGGAAATCGGATGGTATCCGGAGACTATGTTCCGGGATGGTATCCGCAAGACCATTGAATGGTTTTTCGAGCACGAAGAGTGGATGAAGAATGTGACCAACGGCGATTATCAGAAGTATTACGCGGAGATGTACGAGAAATAGGATTGCTGTTCACCAGGGGCGGCAGCGCTTTTTCCGGGCGGGAAACCTGGGACAGGTACGCGCCGGAGGATAATGCTGCAAGAGAGGACCTGCATACAGGATAGGTGTGTTCCGAAAGGAAGGGCGCCGCATCCTGTATGTGTTTTTACATTTATGGAAAATTCGTCGTCAGGGGAAGCCGGAATCAGCAGGCGGCGATCACAGGAGAAGATAACGACGAGGAACGGAGGATTTTTCGATGAAGGGAATCATATTGGCGGGCGGTTCCGGTACCAGGCTGTATCCGCTGACCGAGGCTATTTCCAAGCAGATTATGCCGGTATACGATAAACCGATGATTTATTATCCGCTGTCAACCTTGATGCTGGCCGGGATCCGGGAGGTGCTGGTTATATCCACGCCCAGAGATCTGCCTGTATTTCAGGAGCTTTTAAAGGACGGGCATCAGCTGGGGATGACATTTTCCTATGCCGTGCAGGAGAAGCCCAACGGATTGGCGGAGGCATTCCTGATCGGGGCAGACTTTATCGGCCGTGACAGGGTTGCGCTGGTATTGGGGGACAACATCTTCTATGGACAGAGCTTTTCGAAGGTTCTGAAAGGGGTGGCTGCCAGGGAGAAGGGTGCCACGATTTTCGGTTATTATGTAAGAGATCCCAGAGAGTACGGCGTGGTGGAATTCGACGAGAACGGCAAAGCGCTTTCCATCGAGGAGAAACCGGAGAAGCCTAAGAGCAATTATGCGGTGCCCGGCCTGTACTTTTACGACAATGATGTAGTGGAAATTGCGAGAGCGGTCACCCCCTCCGCCAGAGGGGAACTGGAGATCACCAGTGTCAACAATGCATATCTGGAGCGGGGGACGCTGCATGTGGAGACCCTGGGAAGAGGTTTTGCATGGCTGGATACGGGGAATCATGATGCATTGCTGGACGCGGCGGATTTTGTGGCCGCTTTCCAGAAGCGGCAGGGACTTTATATTTCCTGTATCGAGGAGATCGCGTACAAGCGGGGGTTCATCGGCAGGGAGCAGCTGCTTGCGCTGGCGGAGCCTTTGATGAAGACGAATTACGGAAAATATTTGGTAGAGGTAGCAAATGGACTCTAAATTGCGCAGAATGGCGATCCTGTCCTCTATGGCCATGATTTTACTGGTGTCATTGCTGGTGCTGTATATCAACAGGCCCGAGGGAAGCGGCGGGAATCAGAAGCCTCCTGCAGGAGGAGATGCTTCCCCTTCCGAAGAGCAGGCACAGTCTCCGGAGCAGGAAAAGGATACAGGGACGGCTCTCGGACAGATCGGAGACGATCTGTCGGCTTTTCTGCGGGATCAGACCTTTTTTGACCAGGAAGTGAATCCGGTGCTGGAGGCCGCTAAGGAGAATGCCATGAGGCTGTCCCTGATGGTGATTTCCGTAGAAAAGGATCTGCGTATTCAAATCGTGGATTCTCAGGGAAATCTGGTTACGGGAGAGAGCTTTTTCGTGAAGCTGGACGGACTGGGAGAGTACAAGGATCTGGATAAGGACGGGATTATCTATATAGGAGATCTGACTGCGGGGGAGTACTCCGTGGAACTGATGCCAGTGGAAGGGTACAGAGTGCCTGTGAATGAAACCAGGGTGCGGGTGAAGGACAAGGTGGAATATGTGGCCATTGATGACATCTCCCTTCTGATTAAGACAGAGGAAGAGATCGACGCCGAGGCAGAGGATACGGCTGTGGCGGATGCGCTGGCGGATGCGGACAAGACGGAGATCAAGAAATTCCAGAAATCTACCGCGAACGCCAAGGTGGGAATTGATGTGTCCAAATGGAACGGCGATATCGACTGGGACAGGGTAAAGAATGCCGGGGCGGAATTTGCCATTATCCGGGCGGGATACCGAGGGTCCGTGACCGGAAGTCTGGTGGAGGATCCCTACTTTAATATCAATATGAGAGGGGCTGCCGTCAGCGGTGTTCCTGTAGGCGTATATTTCTTTACACAGGCAGTGAATGAGGTGGAGGCCGTGGAGGAGGCTTCCGCGGTATTGGAGCTGATCAGAGACTACAAGCTGGACTATCCGGTTTTTATCGATACTGAGGGAGCAGGCGGTAATGGAAGAGCGGACGGTCTGGACGTGGAGACCAGGACACTGGTTTGCGAGGCGTTCTGCCGGACCATTACCAATGCAGGGTATGACGCCGGCGTCTATGGCAGGCGTAACTGGGACAATAATAATCTGCATGCAAATCAGCTGGAGAATTATTGCATATGGCTGGCAGAATACCGCAGCGCGCCGCTGTATCAGGGCTATTATCATATGTGGCAGTATACGTCAAAGGGCAGTATCGACGGTATTGAAGGGAATGTTGACATGAATGTCAGTTATTTGCAATGACCCGGCGGAATTTTTACGGAGCGTGCCGGGCGGGCCAAAGCAGAAGCGGAAGAAGGCAGGAGCTGAAGAGAAGATCTGTCTCCCGGGCGGGACAGCGCTTGTGGGCGCACAGGAAGGAACGGGACGGACAATAAATAGCAAGGGGTGTATCATGGGAAAAATCAGCGTAGAGACATGTGAAATCGAGGGGTTGAAAATCATTACGCCAGCCGTATTCGGTGATGAAAGGGGATATTTCTACGAATCCTATCACTATGAGGCATATAAGGAGGCAGGAATTGACCAGATATTTGTTCAGGATAATCAATCCTCCGGCAGCAGAGGCGTTTTGCGGGGACTTCATTTCCAGAAGCAGTATGCCCAGGACAAGCTGGTGCGGGCCATCAAAGGAGAGGTATTCGATGTGGCCGTAGATCTGCGGGAGGGTTCCCCCACCTTTGGAAAGTGGCATGGCGTAATCCTTTCAGAGAAGAATAAGAAGCAGTTTTTCGTGCCGAAACATTTTGCCCATGGTTATCTCGTGTTGTCCGACTATGCAGAATTTTGTTACAAATGTACGGATTTCTACCATCCGGGAGATGAGGGGGGGATTGCATACGACGATCCTGCCATCGGCATTGAATGGCCTGTTCCCGAGGATATGGAACTGATTATGATTGAACGGGATCGGAATTGGGGCGGTCTGGACAGTTTTAAGAGGTAAGACATGAGAGTGAGCAAAAAGGGCGGAATCACCATATTTTCGCTGTTGGGACTGCTGATGGCGGCGATTATCATATTGCACCAGAATCCGGGACCCAGTGCGGATCCGCAGGAAGAGCTGCTGAAGAAAATCTTGTCTTGTGCAATGATTCTTGTGGCATGTCTGGTATTTGCAAGGTGGTACGAGAAATTTACCACGATTCCGGTAGAACTGTACCAAAGCAGGCATCTGATCTGGAAATTGGCCAGGAATGATTTCAAGAAGCGGTATGCAGGCTCCTATATGGGAGCGCTTTGGGCACTGGCTCAGCCGGTGGTCACCGTCGGCATGTATTATATCGTGTTTGACAAGCTGATGGGGAACAGCGGCCGGGGGGCGGCGGGCGTGCCCTTTGTGGTGTTTCTGACGGCCGGACTGGTGCCCTGGTTTTATTTTAATGAGGCGTTGAATAACGGAACCAATGCGCTGCGGGAGTATGATTATCTGGTGAAAAAGGTGGTGTTTAAAATCAGCATCCTGCCCATCATCAAGATTATTGCCGCCAGCTTTATTCATGTGTTTTTTGTGGCGGTTTTGTTGGTGGTGGCGGCGCTTTACGGATATTATCCTACCGTGTATACGATTCAGATTGTGTATTACAGCTTTTGCCTGTTTATTTTTGTTCTGGCACTCTGCTATGCCACATGCTCTATTGTGGTTTTTTTTAAGGATTTGACGCAGATTATCAATATTGCGCTTCAAATCGGCATATGGGCTACGCCGATTTTGTGGAATATTGATTCTGCTCCTGCGGGATGGGTCTTTCTATTGAAACTGAATCCGTTGGTATATGTGGTGGAAGGATACCGCAGCTCCATATATGGGCGGCAGTGGTTTTTTCAGGACTTTTTTTCCACGATGTATTTCTGGATTGTGACAGTGGTGTTGTTTGGGCTGGGCGCGGCGGTTTTCAGAAGACTGAAGGTGCATTTTGCAGATGTTTTGTAGAGATCCGGAGGATTGGAATGGAGAGATGGAAGGATAGAATAAAAAAATGTCTGGCATGGAGGGCAGATCAAAAGACTACGGCCATTGCGGCGGCAGCGGTGTTGCTTGCACTCCTGCTTCCGCTCTGCATACTCTCATTTTATTCGGCGCCGTGGTACGATGATTATATTTACGGGCGGTTTGTGCGGAATTTTCTGCAGGAGGAGAATAGTCTTTCAAGTGCGCTGAAGGGTGCGCTGTACTGTGTGCACACAGAATGGTGGGCCTGGCAGGGGACTTTTTCTTCGATTTTTTTTATGGCTTTCGTGCCTTTTGTATGGGAGGAGTCCTGGTATGCCCTGGGGCCATTGTTTTTGATCCTTTTGCTTGTAGTTTCCGTCTTTGTGCTGGTGAGAGTGCTGGCTGCGGATGTGTTGAAGGCGGACAAATGGACCTGCCTGCTTTTGCAGTCAGTCACTGCGGCCATGGCCGTGGTTTTGATGTATCATGCCCAGGAGGGATACTACTGGTATATCGGAGGCATTCATTATGTGGGCATGCATTCCTTTCTTCTGCTGCTCATTGCCGCATGGGTGAAGCTGATGAACGGTGCCGGGAAGGCGGCTGCGGCCGGGCTGGTGCTGTGGTCCCTGTTGGGGGCAGTGCTTGCGGGAGGATCTAATTATGTTTCAACCCTTCAGGGGCTGCTGGTGGGGCTTAGCTTGCTGGCTTTGGGCGCTGTTCTGAAAAACAGGCGTGTGTGCCTTATCATTCCGTCGCTGGCCCTTTATGGATATGCATTTTATAAAAATGTCTCGGCGCCCGGAAACGCCAAGAGAAGCGCGGCCTTTCAGGGAGCAGGGCTGGAACCGGCAGAGGCGGTGCTGTGTTCCTTTCAGGAGGCAGTCGCTTATCTGTGGGAATTTTCCGGGCTGATTACCATAGCGATATCCTTGTTGCTGGCGCCGGTGATCTGGAATATGGTGAAGAAGTCTTCTCTGCATTTCCGCTGGCCGGGGCTTTTGCTTGCCTGGTCATTTTGCCTCTATGCTACGGGGTTTACGCCCAGTCTGTATGCGATGGGGCACGCAGGCCTGGGCAGAACGTTGAATGCGGTGAAGCTGACCTGGCAGATTCTTTTTCTGATCAATGAAGTATATTGGCTGGGCTGGATCCAGGCAAGGCAGGCGGAGCGCGGAAAGCCGGAGAAAAGCCGCGCAGGGGGCGGTGTTCCTATTGCTTTTTATGCTGTCATGGCAATTATGATTTTGGGGATATTTAAAATAGACGGGAATAAGATCGCTCATTATTCCTCCTGGGGCGCTTACTGCTATCTCCGGGACGGAGAAGCGCAGCGGTTCCATCAAGAGTATCTGGAACGGGTGGAGGCAATCAAGGAGGGCGGGCCCGTCGTAACGGTGAAGCCGCTTGAAACCAGGCCATGGCTGCTGTCGCCGGGAGAATTATCGGAGGATCCTTACAGCGAGCCCAATATGGCCATGGCGGATTGGTATGATAAAGAAGCGATTATATGCCAGCCATAAGAGTGTGACGGAACTGACGATTGCAGCGGCGTGTTTTTAAGGCTGTACAGTACAACGCAATTGCCGGGGAGTGCGGACAGGAGCAGCATGAAAGACAGAGAGACGAATATTCAGGTGCAGGAGGTGGATATCCCTGCAATCGAAATAAAAGATGTGGTAAAGATATACAAGCTGTACGACAGGGCCAGGGACCGGGTGAAGGAGGCTCTGGGGCTGGGCAGAAGACAGTCTCACAAGCTGCACTATGCCTTAAACGGCGTCAGCCTGAATATCTACAGAGGCGAGACGGTGGGAATCATCGGTACCAACGGTTCAGGAAAATCCACAATATTGAAAATCATTACCGGCGTGCTTACTCCCACTTCGGGGGAGGTCCATGTGGCAGGGCGGATTTCTGCGCTGCTGGAGCTGGGGGCCGGCTTCAATATGGAGTACAACGGTATTGAAAATGTGTATCTTAACGGTACCATGATGGGCTTCAGCGATAAGGAGATTGATGAGAAGCTTCCAGAGATTCTGGAATTTGCCGATATCGGGGACTATGTGAACCAGCCGGTGAAGACTTACTCCAGCGGTATGTTCGTACGGCTGGCATTTGCCGTGGCCATCAATATCGAGCCGGAGATTCTCATTGTGGATGAAGCCCTCTCGGTGGGAGATGTTTTTTTTCAGGCAAAATGCTATCATAAATTCGAAGAATTTAAGAAGCTGGGCAAGACCATTGTCTTCGTCAGTCATGATTTGAGTATTATCAGCAAATACTGTGACAGAGTCTTTCTGCTGAACAAGGGAAATCTCCTGGGGGAAGGTTCTCCCAAGGAAATGATCGATGCTTATAAAAGGGTGCTGGTGGGGCAGTATGAAATCCATGAAGGAGAGGGCGCTTTGGACGGGGCAAAGGCTGCTGACGGAAAAAGCGGAAATCCGGAAGGCCAGAGGAGCCAGGGAGTGAATCCCGATGCCCAGGAATACGGTACAAAGCAGGCGGAAATAATAGACTATTATCTGACGGATGAACGGGGCGTACAGGCTATGGCAATATTGAAGGGGGCGAAATTTACCCTTCATATGCGTGTCCGGTTCCGGACCCACGTACCGGCACCGATATTTGCTTTATCGATCAAAAATGTTCTGGGAGTCGAAATTACCGGGACGAATACCATGATTGAGAAGGCTTTTCTGGAGAGCGGAGAGCCGGGGCAGGTGAAGGATATCACCTTTACCCAGAAGATGAGCCTTCAGGGGGGAGAGTATCTGCTGTCTCTGGGGGTAACAGGATACAATGGAGATACTTTTGAGGTGTACCATCGATTATATGACGTGATGGAAGTGACGGTAGTGTCGGACAAGGATACCGTGGGATATTACGATATGGAGTCGGAGGTTACCGTGACAGATGCGGATGTGCCGGGGACGGTTTGAGGAGCCGGAGTCCTTTCATGTACCGGAGCGGGGGGCAGTTCCTGCGTTTTTGCCGGCAGTCGTGGTCCGGGGATAAGCGCGGGCATTGAAGCAGGATCATTGAATGGATGCCTGGTAAGGCAGGGGTATAAATATGGCAGAGAATAAATTAGAAGAAATCGGAAAAGTCAGGCTGGATTACGGAAAGTATTCCGGAAAAGACTATTACAGTGAGGGAAGCATAGAGGATGAGCTGCTGGACATCGTGAAAAGCAAGTCTTCCGGAGAATATGACAGTGTGATCGAGGAGCGGAAGGCATGGCCGTTTCTGTATCATCTCTCCTCTCTGCGGGAAAATATCGTGGACTGGATTCCCATGCACAAGGATTGTAAGGTGCTGGAGGTGGGAAGCGGCTGCGGCGCCGTCACGGGAGCGCTCTCCCGAAAGGCGGGCAGTGTAACCTGTGTGGATTTATCGAAAAAACGGAGTCTGATCAACGCATACAGGCACAGAGAATGCGATAATATTACGATTCATGTGGGGAATTTTCAGGATATAGAACCGGATCTGCCCAGGGACTTTGATTATATCTGCCTCATCGGCATGTTTGAATACGGGAAAAGCTATATCGGGGGAGACAGGCCATATGAGACGCTTCTCTCCAGACTTTCCGCCCATCTGGCGCCGGGGGGACGGATTGTCATCGCCATAGAAAATAAATTCGGACTGAAATATTTTGCAGGGTGCCGGGAAGATCATCTGGGCACTTATTTTTCCGGAATTGAAAATTATGTGTCGGGGGGAGGCGTGCGTACCTTCAGCAGGCCCGGGCTGGAGCGTATCTTCGCTGACAGCGGCGAAGGAGAATATCATTTTTATTATCCGTATCCCGACTATAAATTTATGACCGCTTTGTACAGTGACGAGTATCTTCCGGCAAAAGGGGAGTTGTTCAATAATCTGCGGAATTTCGACAGCGACAGGCTGCTGCTGTTTAATGAGAAAAATGCCTTTGACGGAATTTCCCAGGACGGCCTGTTTCCTTTGTTTTCCAATTCCTTCGCGGTGGTGATCGGGCGGGGATTCGACGTGAAGTTCGTAAAATATTCCAATGACCGTGCTCCGGAATATGCCATCCGGACAGAAATTCTGGCCAATTGGTTCGGGAGCAGAAGGGAGCCGGACATTGTCCGCAAATATCCCATGGTTCCTGCGGCGCAGGAGCATGTCAGGGGAATGGCAGCGGCTTGCGAGAGCCTGAAGGAGCGGTATCGGGGCGGAAAGCTGGAGATCAATGAATGCGAGCTGGTAGAGGTGGACGGACAGCTGTGCGCACAGTTTGAATTTGTGGAAGGAATTTCTCTCCTGGAGGTTATGGACAGATGTCTGGAGCGGAATGATATGGAGACTTTCCGGAAATATTTCCGGGAATTTGTAGATAGGGCGGGCTACAACAGCGAATATCCGGCGGCGGATTTTGACCTGGTATTCGGCAATATTCTGATCAGTCCGGCAGAGGAGGAACAGAAGCTGCTGAACGGAAAATGGACGCTGATCGATTATGAGTGGACCTTCGGAAAGCCCATGGATGTGAAGCGTCTTGCCTACAGAGCGGCCCATTGGTATCTGCTGGAGGATGAAAAGAGAAAGAAGATCGGCAGGGACTGGATTCGGGAGGCTTTATCCGTTACGGAGCGGGAGGAGAAGGAATTCTGGGAGGAAGAGGGGGCGTTCCAGCGTTTTGTCACAGGAGACCGTTCATCCATGGCCGAGATGCGGGAAAAAATCGGCTGCAGGGTGATGCGCCCCCAGGACTGGCTGGAGAAATATCAGGATTCACAGGATGTAAACCGTGTCCAGATATACGAAGACAGGGGCCAGGGCTACAGGGAAGAGGAGTCTTATTTTGTCAGGGATGCCTATCAGGGGGACTGGATAATCGGGCTGGAGCTGAAGGTAGGAGGAGATGTGGAAATGCTGCGGATTGATCCCGGAATGTATCCATGTTCGGTGAAAATTCGGGAGATGACTTTCAACGGGGCCACGGTGCCTTTGCATAAGCGAAAGCTCCTCTATGCCAACGGCAGCATTGTGAAGTCCCGGGCGGAAGGGGAGAAGGATTGCCCCGGCATTGTTTTCGCCACGGAGGATCCCAATATCAATGTGGCGCTGAAGCGGCTGGAGCGGAAGGAAGAAAATGTGCTGCGGGTGCGCTTGGAAATCGTACGTCTGCCCATGCAGATTGCAGAGGACATGGCGGCAGGATGCAGGAGGCGGTTTTGGTAAGGCGCAATGACCTTATTCCAGGCATATAGCGGCCGAATGGCCATCTTGCCATGTGCGTTGCTGTGCACATGTGCAGTATTGATGCATAAGGATGCGCATGTAATTATGGTACAGTGCGGTGCTGAGGGAGGTGCCGGAGAAACGGAGAGCCGGGAGGCCGGACGCTGTGCAGGGAGACGAGTGAGATATGGGAGAGACAGATTACAGAAAGGCATATGAACAGGAGCATTTGAAATGTGCGGATCTGGCGGGACGGGTGGCGGATTTGGAGGCGAAAAACGAGGAACTGGAATGGAAGCTGAACCGTATCAAAAACAATCCGCTGTGGAAGCTTGGCAAACCGGCTAGAAGCGGAATACATTGGGTAATTCGCCAGAGAGACAGGCTGCGAAATTGCGGAGGACCGAAAGGGGTACTGCTGAAGGTAGCTTACAAAAAGCGGGAAAGGGAGGCTATGAGGCAGTTTGGAACGGAGAGCTTCCCTTCGCCGGAGCAGGCGGCAGTGGAGAGCGCGGCGGTGTTCCCCAGGATGGTGAAGATCAGCATTCTGGTGCCTTTATGGAATAATCCCAGGGAATTTCAGATTGAGATGCTGGATTCTGTGATGAATCAGACCTATGGCAACTGGGAGCTTTGTCTTGCGGATGGTTCCGATGGGGCACATGGTTATATCGGGGATATCTGCAGAGAATACGCCGCAAGAGCCCGGGGACGGATTCTCTACAGGCATCTGGATAAAAATGACGGCATTGCAGGGAATACCAATGCCTGTCTGCAGATGGCCACAGGGGAGTATATCGGTCTGCTGGATCAGGATGACCTGCTGCATCCCAGCGTGCTGTACGAATATGTGAAGGCGATCAATGAACAGGATGCGGATTATCTGTATTGCGATGAGACCACCTTCCGAAGCGGTGATATCAATCATATGCTGACCATGCATTTTAAGCCGGACTATGCGCCGGATAATCTGTGTGCGAATAATTATATCTGTCATTTCAGCGTTTTCTCCAGGAAGCTGCTGGACGGCACGGAGCTGTTCCGGAAAAAATTTGACGGCAGCCAGGATCATGATATGATTCTGCGTCTGACAGATAATGCGAAAAAGGTGGTCCATGTGCCTCGGCTGATGTACTATTGGAGAAGCCATCCCGGCTCCGTGGCGTCTGATATCGGGGCCAAGCCCTATGCAATCGAGGCGGCAAAGGGGGCTGTGGCGGAGCACTTGCGAAAACATGGTTATGAGCATTTCAAGATCGAGAGCACCAGGGCATTCGAGACGATCTTCCGGATCCGTTATCAGATCATCGGAACGCCGAAGATATCCATTGTGATTGCGAACAGGGATCATACGGAGGATTTACGCCGGTGCGTGAGTTCTATATTGGAAAAGTCCACGTATGATAATTACGAGATCATCATTGTAGAAAATAACAGTACCACGGATGCGATTGCGGAATATTACAGCCGGCTTCTGGGATATGACTATAAGCAGGCTATGCAGGCGGCCGGTGTATGCGGCGGAAGCGGATGGGAGGATGCTGCGTCCGGCGGAAATAGGGATCGTAGCGCAGGTGTAGAGAAACCGGCCGGGAGCGGCAGGATTGTGGAGCATATGGTGGGAGACGGATTTCTGCGAAGCGAAGACAGAAAGGTGGTCATTGCCCGATACCAGGGAGCTTTCAATTATTCCGCTATCAACAATCTGGGAGTAAAGTATGCTTCAGGAGAATATATACTGCTGCTAAATAACGATACGGAAGTCATCACCGTGAATTGGATGGAGGAGCTGCTGATGTATGCCCAGCGCCGGGACGTGGGGGCAGTAGGGGCGAAGCTTTACTATGCGGACAAAACCATTCAGCATGCCGGTGTGGTCATCGGCCTGGGGGCCCACAGAACTGCCGGACATGTCCATTACAAGCAGCACCGCCAGAACCTTGGCTATATGGGGCGCCTGTGCTATGCACAGGATATGACAGCGGTGACCGGCGCCTGCCTGATGGTAAAGAAGAGCCTGTATATTGCGGTGGGCGGGCTGGACGAGAATTTCGCAGTTTCCCTGAATGATGTGGACTTTTGCCTGAAACTGCGGGAAAGAGGGCTGCTCAATATCTTTACGCCTTTTGCGGAGCTGTTTCATTATGAATCTGCATCCAGGGGGCTGGATACGGACGGGGAGCGTGCACAGCGCTATAACCGGGAATCGGAAGCTTTTCGGGAGAAGTGGAAGGCGGAGCTGGAGGCCGGAGATCCGTATTTTAACCCCAATTTTTCGCTGGACAGGAGCGACTTTTCCCTTAAGGTGTCGGATTGAAGCGCCGACTCTTTTGAAGGTGGTGTCCCACAAGCATATTTTGAGCGGGAGAAGCCGGCAATTTCTAAACAGGAAGGGACAGAAACCATGGTATATGATTGCCTGATGATAGATGACGAGAAGCTGCTGGCGGACAGCACTGCGGAATATTTTAATCTATTCGGCGTCAGCACCGCAGCGGTGCACAGTGCCGCTGAGTGCCGCAGTTTCTTTCTGGAAAACAGCGCGAGATTATTGTTATTGGATATTAATCTGGGGGACGGAAGCGGCTTCGCGCTATGTAAGGAGCTCCGTCAGAAGACGGATGTACCGATTCTTTTTATCTCGGCCCGCACAAGCGATGATGACAAAATCGTAGCGCTCCATATCGGCGGAGATGATTATGTACAAAAGCCTTATTCCCTGAGAGTACTGCTGGCGAAGGTGAAGGCGGTATTGAAGCGTTACGGACAGAATGACCGCTATGTGAGAGGCAGTCTGACAATCGATTTTCCTGGCAGGCAGGTGCTGATAGAGGGGAAGAGTATCCGCCTGACTTCAATGGAATTCAAATTGCTGGCCTATCTGGTCAGAAATGAGAACAGGGTGATCTCCAAGCAGGAGTTGTTTGAACAGGTATGGGAAGACAGGTTTACAGGGGATGGAACGCTGAACGTGCATATCCGCAAGCTCCGGGAGGCTATCGAGAAGGATCCGGGAAGGCCGGAGTATATCCTTACGGTTTGGGGGGACGGGTATCGCTTTTGCGGCAACGGGCAGGATGGATAAGCTGAATAGAAGAGGGAGCAAGAGGTGTAAATATGCGAAAACAGTTTTGCCTGTTTCTGCTATTGCTTTTTGTGGCAGAGCTGGCAGTGCTTTGGCATTTTGCCATGCAGGATTATGACGAAGTGCAGGATGCGGTAGCGGTAAATGAAGTAATCCACACTCTTCAGGATGACTGGAGAAATTTAGAGACGCACAGAAATCGGACGGCATTGGATTATGTGGTGTTGGACGGCGGCGGGGCTGTCCTTTTTCGGACGAAGCCGGGTCTGAGCGAGAGTATTCATCAGGCAATTCTTCACAGGGATACGATTCTGGATGTTCCTGGGGAAGGCAAAGTATTGATATACAATGACGCTGCAGGAAAGCAGCAAGCCGGGAGACAGGCGGCAGTTGCGGGACTGGGGATTTTAATCGCCGTCCAGACAGGCGCCTGTCTCGTTTACTATTTCTATCTGGAGAGAAATGTGATCAGGCCCTTTCGGCAGCTGAAGGATTTTGCGGGAAGGATTGCGGAGGGTAATCTGGACATTCCGCTGAAAATGGATCGATTTAATCTGTTCGGTGCTTTTACGGAGAGCTTTGATATCATGCGGGCAGAACTGAAAAGGGCAAGGAGGGCAGAGGCACAGGCCAATGCCGCCAAGAAGGAGCTGGTGGCAGAGCTCTCTCACGATATCAAAACGCCCATTGCAAGTATCCAGGCTGCGGCTGAGGTGGGTGCAGCGCTGGCGCAGCGGGTGGGGAGAGATTCCGGCGCCGCCCTGGAACAGGGGCGGCCGATGGCGGCAGGTATCAGGGAGAATTATCTGCAGATCATCCGCAAGGCGGAGCAGATCAATACATTAGTCAGCAACTTATTTACTGCGGCGCTGGAAGAAATGGAGCAGTTGTCCGTAACACCCATTGACATGCCCTCCGGCGAATTGCGGGAGCTTTTGGAAAGCGCGGATTATCTGCACCGGGCAATGATTCCCGATATTCCGGAATGTCTGCTGTATGCCGACAGGCTGCGTCTGCAGCAGGTCTTTGATAATCTTTTTGCCAATTCTTATAAATACGCAAATACGGAAATAGAAATCAGGCTGCGGACAGGAGACGGATGTCTGGCAGTGGAGATAGTAGATCAGGGCGGCGGAATCGGCGAAGAAGAGCTGCCCCTGCTGAAGGAGAAATTTAAGCGCGGGAAGAATACGGAGAAAATAGAAGGGGCCGGACTGGGGCTGTATATTTCCGACTATTTTATGAGGGCCATGCAGGGAGCGCTTGTTGTGGAAAACGGAGGGAAGGGGCTGAAGGTCACGGTGATGATCCTGCTGAGCGGATACCGCAGCGGCGCAGAGACTGCGAGATGAGGGCTGACGGTCATACGGCGGATAGATTTAAGGATCCCTTAAGGAATGGATAAAGACATTTAAGAATCAAAGCGGGATAATGGAAGACACAGAATGCATGGCGGCAGGTATTACAGCCGCTGCAGAAAGGCAGGTAATACTTTATTTATGAAAAAAGTTCTGTTACAAACCGAGGCTTTGAGCAAGTCTTTTTCCAGCGGAGGAGCAATGCAGCATGTTCTTCGGAATATTGATCTGCAGTTGTATGAGGGGGACTTTACCGTTATAATGGGAGCCAGCGGCGCCGGAAAATCCACCCTTCTTTATGCATTGTCCGGAATGGATACGCCCAGTCTGGGCAAAATTACCTTCGGAACGGATGTGATATCAGACATGGATTCCGACGGACTGGCGGTGTTTCGGCGCCGTAACTGCGGTTTTGTCTTCCAGCAGATCTATCTGATCGACAGTATGAGTGTGATGGACAATGTGCTGGCGGCAGGCCTCTTGGTGAACCGGGATAAAAAGGAGCTGATCCGGCGCGCAAAAGAACTGTTTGCGGCGGTGGATATCGAGGAAGAGGCATGGCGCAAATTTCCTGCCCAGCTATCCGGCGGAGAGGCCCAGCGTGTGGGCATTGTAAGGGCACTGATCAATTCCCCCCGGATCCTTTTTGCCGACGAACCCACGGGGGCGCTGAACTCCCAGACCGGCCTGGACGTACTGGACACATTGACCGGATTTAACGGACGGGGGCAGAGTGTGGTAATGGTCACCCACGACATGCGTTCTGCCAGACGGGGGAACCGGATCCTGTATCTGAAGGACGGCACTGTCCTGGGAGAGTGTGACCTGGGACCATATGTGCACGGCGCCAGGGCCAGACATGAGAAGCTGACCGGGTTTCTTGCGGAAATGGGGTGGTAAGATGCGCAAATCATTTTTGATAGCTTTCTTCAATCTGAGGCGCGCCAGGAGCCAGACAGCAGCGATTATTGTTCTGCTCTTTTTGGCGTCGGCCATGCTGAATCTGTGGCTGATGCTTTCTATGGATTACAAAAAGAATTTCGACAGATATCATGAGAAGCTGAATGCGGAGCATGTGACGCTGGCGGTGAGCAGCGCAGATGAAGGGCTGCGGGATTTTATTGCAGAGACATTGGAGAAGGACAGCCGTGTGACGGAGTATGATCTGGATGATGCCCTGAATATGGTGGGAAGCTTTGGCTATAACGGAGGCGAGATAAATACACAGTTTGTCATTCTGGAGAAGGAGGCGGCACTGAACCGCCCGGTGGGCAGGATCGAGATTTTGGAGGAGGGAGAGGCCGCAGGCGGTCTGTATCTGCCTATGCTGTATAAAAACGACGGCGATCTGGCGCCGGATCAGACCATTACACTCAAGATCGGGAGCGCTGAAGTCGATTATCCCGTCTGCGGTTTTTTTAACAGTATCATGGCGGGATCGCATAATTGCTCGATGTGCGCGCTGGTGCTGACGCCGGAGTATTATGAAGAGCTGGAGGAACAGGAAGTTGCGCCGGCCTCCACCCTTGTGTCGGTGCGGATACGGGAGAAAGAGGAGAGCGAGGAGTTCGAGACTTGGCTGAAGAATGTAATCGCAGGGCGCTATCCCGGGCTGCAGGCCGTGAGCAATTCGTATTCTCTGGTGTCCTCTTCCCGGTATATCTCTCAAATGATCTGTTCCGGTATCGTCAGCGCTATGGCGTTTTTTGTGACTGTGATCGCCATGGTGGTGATTGCATCCAATGTGATCAATGATATTCAGGAAAATATGCGGAGCCTGGGAGTGATGAAAGCCATCGGATATACAAGCCGGCAGATTGAGGCCTCTCTTCAGCTGCAGTTTGCGGGGATTGCATTGGCGACAGCAGCGGCAGGGATCGGGCTTTCCTACATTTTATTTCCGGCAGTCAATGCAATGATGATTACTCAGACAGGGATTCCGTATGCCATGCATTTTCTGCCCCTGCCTTCCGGGATCACTCTGGGCATCGTAGGCGGGACCGTCTCCCTGGCAGTGCGGCTGTCTTCCGGAAGGATACGGAAGATTGACCCTATCGCCGCTCTCAGACAGGGTGTAATGACGCACAGCTTCAAACAAAACCATATCCCTCTGGAAAAGACAAACATGCCGCTGCAGCTGGCTCTGGCGCTGAAGACTACCTGTTCCGGAGTCAAGCAGAATATCACGGTCTGCATTACCATGCTGGTACTTTCTCTTGTAGTGGTGTTCGCCGGATTGATGGTGGAAAACGTCATTGTGGATATGGAACCCTTTATCAATTTGATCGTGGGAGAAACGGCGGATTCCTGCATCAACGTCAATACGGAGGCGGAGGAGAAATTGCTAAGCCTGATGGAAGCGCATCCGTCCGTAGAAAAAGCGTATCTGTTTCACTCTGAGACTGTGGCGCATAAGGATGAGGAGGGAAATCTTTTAATAGCTACGATTTCGGAGGATTTTTCCAGAATCAATAATCAGAATATATGCTTTCAGGGCCGCCTGCCTCTCTATGAAAATGAAATTGCTGTGGGGGCAAAATATGCCGGGGAGAAGAACCTGAAAATCGGGGATGAGATCACGCTCACGGCAAAGGGGCGGGATGCGGATTACATCATCTGCGGATTTACCCAGATGAGCAACAATCTGGGAAAGGACTGTCTGTTGACCCGGAGCGGTTTTCAGCGCATGGGAAATCTTGATAATGTAAGCTATTACATTAATGTGGCGGACGGGGCGGATGTGGACGCTTTTCAAAACGAGATCGGCGGACAATTAGGGGGAAACGTGAATGCGTCGGTTAATATTTCCTCAGTGGTTAACGGAAGTGCATCGGTCTATGTCTCCCTGATGGCTATCATAGTAGCGGCGGTACTGTGCCTGAGCGGCATTATTATTGTGTTTGTGCTGTATTTACTAGTGAGGACTCTGCTGAATGGCAAGAAGCGGGATTACGGAATCCTGAAAGCGTTGGGATTTTCCACCGGGCAGCTGGTGGTACAGACTGCGATGAGTTTTATGCCGACGGTAATTTGCTCTGCCGCGGTTGGGCTGACGGTCTGTGCAGGGATTATCAATCCGCTGACTGCATTGTTCCTTGGCGGGATTGGGATTGTGAAATGTACGTTTACGGTTCCTGTTGGATTTATAGCGGCGGCCGGCATGGGAGTGGTTTTGTTTGCTTTCGGGACAGCCTGCCTGCTGTCATTGAGAATCCGGCGGATTGTGCCTGTGACTTTGTTGGCCGGGGAGTGAAAATGGTAGATGTAAGAGGTCTCCGAACTTGATTATTGCGCCGTTCCATGATAAAATAGGAACAGATTGTGAAGTATCGGGTTCAGGGAGAATTTACATGGACAGCAGAGATTACGAGAAAATTTTAGATTCCATACCAGGCGCCGGGATTTATGTGGTTCGGGAAGATAATCATGAAATTCTGTATTACAACAGCAGAATGAAACAGATGGTACCCAAAGTGCAGAAGGGCATAGCCTGTGACAGACTGTGGACCTATTCGTGTGCCAATTGCCCCCTTGAGAGTATCGGAGATAAGCAGGAAAACCAGACAGTAAGCTGTGACGGACCTGTAGGAAAGGCAATGGATATCTCGGCGAAACAAATTCTGTGGGCGGATGAAATACCGGCTTTTGTGATCACGGTGTCGCCTCACAAGGATGAGCTCAGTTCCATATACCGCAAGATTCTGCGGGTGAATTTGACAAAAAATACATATGATATTGTAAAGCCCGCTGCCGAAGACTGGGCGGCGGACAATGGGGCAGAGACATTTTCGCAGTGGGTGGCGCAATTTAAGGAGAATGGGATACTGCATCCGGATGACAGGGACCGCTTTTTAAGCTTTACCCATCTGGAATATCTGAAGGGTGCCTTGCTTGCAGGGCGGAAAATGCTGTTCTGCAGCTATAGACGCCGTTCTCCTGAGGGTTTTCGGTGGAATCTGATGGAAGTGGTTCCTGATTCCGGTTATACGGATCAGGAGCAGATCGTGATGCTTTATATGAAGGATGTACAGGATATGCTGAAAGAAAGCCTGGAGCTGGATGAGGCCAGCGTCAGGCTTCAGGAGGTTACCCGTACGCTGGGGGAGCAGAACTTTGGTGTCTATGCCATCGATTTGGGCGACGGCATGGTGAACCTGATTCGGGAAGATGGATATAGTCAGGAGGGGTGGAATTCTCAGACATTGAAGTGGGATGTGGTTCTGGATTCCCGTCTGCGCAGGCAGGTATGTCAGGAGGATCAGGAGTCGTTTTCGAAGAAGTTTTCTTTGGAAGGACTGCGCCAGGCCAGAGATACGGGGGTGCAGAAAACGGATATGCTGTGCCAGTGGCATAGCGGTCAGGGCTATCGTTATGTGGCAGTGATCGCTTATTTCGGCAGAAATCAGGGAGCGAAGGGCTATGCGGTTCTGGCTCTTCAGGATGTGGATAAACGGGTACGTCAGGAGAAGATTCTTCTGCAACGGGATCTGCAGATGGCGGCGATTTTAAAATCCAGATTCGGCATCATGACCACAGTCCAGCTGGAAAGCGATCAATGCGAAAGGTTCTGGCTCAACGAAAGCGCCAAGCCCCAGAATGCGGGGACAGGAAGCTATACCCATTTCTATGAGCAGGCTCTGGCAAAGTCTATTTGCCGGGAAGATATGGATATATTCCGGAAGGTGATGGAACCGGCGCATCTTCGGGAGCAGGCCAGGAAGACCCGGGATTATTCAGAGGAGATTTGCCAGTACCGCCTGAACAGATCCCCTGTACAATGGCTGGAACAGCATGTGACCTATATCCGGAGAGATGGGCAGATATTAGTCAATATTCTGGGGAGGGATATTACCAGAGAGAAGCTCCAGGAGGAAAAACGCAAAAAGAAGGCCAAAGAACAGGCGAATATCATAGGGAGCCTCAGCAGCATGTTTTTTGCCACCTATTATGCGAATCTGGACAGACAGATTTTACGCAGTGTGACTCAGCTTGGAGAGGTGGAGAAGATATTGGGCGAACAGTCGGATTATATGACGGCACTGCGCACCTATGCGGATACTTTTGTACATCCGGAAGACAGGGCGAATTATCTGTATACCTTGAGTATACGGAATCTGCGGCAGGTCTTGGGATCGGATCAGCCGTTTGTGACCTTTGCATACAGAAAGCGGACCGAGCAGACAGATGCGGATCCGGAGGATTACGGCTGGATTCGTGCTACCGCAGTGATGGCACAGGCCGATGAGATGGGGAGAGCCACTGATATCGTGTATGTGGCGCAGGATGTGACTGAGAGCAAGCGCAGGGAGATGCGGGAGCAGCGGGCGTTGGAGGCTGCCTGCCAGGCGGCAAATCATGCCAATGCTTCCAAGAGCGAATTCCTCTCCCGCATGAGTCATGATATCAGGACCCCTATGAACGGGATTATCGGTATGACCCAGATTGCTTCCGAGCATATGGAAGACAGAGAGCGGGTTGAGGATTGTCTGGGGAAAATCAGGATATCCGGCACTAATTTGCTGGCGTTGGTGAATGAAATTCTGGACATGAATGAAATGGAGGCCGGGAATGTGGATCTTGCGGCAGATTCATTCCGGCTGTCTGATCTGGTGAAAAATGTAACGGATACGATTTTGCCGGATGTGCAGCAAAAGGGGTTGGAATTGAAGGCGGAAGCCGTGCGGATTACGCATGAAGAGGTGATAGGAGATTGGGCGCGCCTGCGGCAGGTTTTTCTGAATATCCTGGGGAATTCGGTAAAATTTACTCCTTCCGGCGGAATTTTGGAGCTGGAAGTCACGGAGAGAGAAGCGAGAAAGTATGGATGTTGTTCCTATGATTTTATTTTCAGGGACAACGGTGTGGGGATGGAGAAGGCGTTTATACCACATATTTTTGAACCCTTCAGCCGTGAGGAGGATTCCCGTATCAGTAGGGTGGAAGGCACCGGGCTGGGAATGACCATCGCGCAGAATATCGTGAGAATGATGGGAGGGAATATATCGGTTGAGAGTACGCAGGGCAAAGGCACGGAAGTTACGGTTACGTTGTTTTTGAAACAGCAGGGGAAGAGCGGAGCGGAAGGGCAGTCGGATATTGCGGACGAAGATACGCTCTCGGACAAACTTTTTCAGGGGAACAGAGTGCTGCTGGTGGAGGATAATGTAATCAATCAGGAGATTGCCATGGAGATTATCGGGGCCACGGGCGCCCTGGTGGAGTGTGCCTCCGATGGCAGAGCAGGTCTGCGGCGGTTCGGCGAGATGCCGGAAGGGTATTTCGATATGATTTTCATGGATATACAGATGCCGGTGATGAACGGATATGAAGCTACCCGGGCGATCCGAAAGCTCACCCGGCAGGATGCGTTGGCCGTTCCAATTATTGCGCTTTCGGCGAATGCTTATGCAGAAGATATTGCGGCCAGCCGGGAAGCCGGAATGAACGAGCATATGACCAAGCCGTTGGATGTACCGCAGCTGGTTGCCGCCATGGGCCGCTGGCTGAAGCCAAAAGAAGAAAGATAGTGGCAATATTTGCACGGATGTGTTAAAATAAGGAAAAGCGGATATCCATACAGGCGCGGGTTATGGATGCATGACTTCAGGCGGCGGTGAACAATGCTTTTAAAATCAAGCTCCGCGCAGAAAAGAGGAGAAGCAAGATGAGTTTTATGGATGAGTTTAATTTCTGGTTGGAAGACGATTATTTTGACCAGGCCACCAAGGATGAACTTTTGGCGATTAAAGGGGACAAGGGAGAAATCGAAGAGCGGTTCTATAAGGAACTGGAGTTTGGTACCGGGGGATTGAGAGGGATCATCGGCGCTGGCACCAATCGTATGAATATCTACACGGTCCGGAAAGCAACACAGGGGCTTGCCAACTTTATTCTGAAGAACGGAACCCAGGCCAAAGGGGTTGCCATCGCATATGATTCCAGGAGAATGTCTCCCGAATTTGCGGATGTGGCGGCGCTTTGTCTGGCGGCCAACGGCATCAAGGCATATGTGTTTGACGCGTTGCGTCCTACGCCGGAACTTTCCTTTGCGCTGCGTACGCTGGGCTGTACGGCAGGGATCGTTGTGACGGCCAGCCATAATCCGCCCGAGTACAATGGCTACAAGGTATACTGGGAAGACGGCGCTCAGGTAACGGCGCCCTTTGACAGGCAGATCATCGGGGAAGTACAGGCCATCAAGGATTACCATACCGTGAAGACCATGGACAAGGCGGAAGCGATGGAAAAGGGACTGTATCAGGTCATCGGCAAAGAGATTGACGATAAATACATGGCGGAACTGAAGAAGCAGATCATCCATCCGGAAGTTATTGCGGAGGTGGCGGATGATATCAGGATCGTATACACTCCTCTGTGCGGTACGGGCAATGTCCCTGCAAGACGGATTCTTTCAGAGCTTGGCTTTAAACATGTATATGTGGTTCCCGAGCAGGAGAATCCGGATCCGAATTTTACTACCCTGGATTACCCCAACCCGGAGGATCCCAAGGCGTTTACTTATGCCCTGCGTCTGGCAAAGGAGAAGGATGCGGATATTGTCCTGGCCACGGATCCTGATGCGGACCGTCTGGGCGTCTATGCCAAGGATTCCAAAACCGGAGAATATGTGTCCTTTACCGGTAATATGTCCGGTATGTTGATTGCGGAATATATTCTGAGAGAGAGAACCGCCACAAACACCATGCCGGTAAATCCTGCGCTTGTGACGACGATTGTGACCACAAATATGACCCGGCCTATTACGCAGACCTATGGCGTAAAGCTGATTGAGGTTCTAACCGGATTTAAGTTCATCGGCGAGCAGATCAAGCTCTTCGAGAGAAGCGGCAGCAACAATTATGTATTCGGCCTGGAGGAGAGCTACGGCTGTCTGGCCGGAACCCATGCCAGGGATAAGGATGCCATCGTGGCGGTGATGTGCCTCTGTGAGGTGGCCGCTTACTGCAAGAAACATGGCAAGACCCTGTGGGATATGATGCTGGATACTTATGAGAAGTACGGCTATTACAAGGAGTCTCAGTATACTATCACGCTGAAGGGCATCGACGGTTCGAAGCAGATCGCGGAAATCATGGATAAGCTCCGCAAGAACCCGCCCAAGGCTTTCGGCGGGCGCCAGGTGCTGAAGTTCAGGGATTATGACACGGATCGTCTTGTGGACATGGTTACAGGAGAAGAGGGCAAGACCGGCCTGCCGAAGTCCAATGTGCTGTACTTCGAGCTTCCTGATGACGCATGGTGCTGCGCGCGTCCTTCCGGGACAGAACCCAAGATCAAGTTCTATATGGGCGTGAAGGGCACGAGCCTTGAGGATGCACAGGAGAAACTGGCTGAGCTGACTGAGGATCTGAAGGCTGTACTGTAAGCTTTTCGGGAACTGGCTGTATTTTACAAAAAGCGAAAGATCCCTGTCCGGAGGAAACCCGGGCAGGGATTTTCAGCCTGCTGAAAAAGGGGGATACGTCTGCCGGTCCGGAAGGGGTCATGAAATCCCTGGAGGAGATGGGCTGGATTCGGTAGCAGACCGGACGGTATGAGAAGGTGTCAGGGGGAGGTAGCGTGGGCAGAATCAGCGTGGCAAATCTGAAAAAAACCATATATTATCTGCAGAGAAACGGCATCAGGAAAACCTGGTATGCCGTTTGGGAGAGATTGGAGGAAAGAAAAGCTCCGTCCTATATCTGGAGGCCGGTTCCAGAGGAAGAGCTGATGTTACAGCGCAGTCTCTGGAGGGAGAGAGGATATACGGTCACATTCAGTATTGTTGTTCCGCTTTACAGGACGAAGCCGATATTTTTGAGAGAATTGGCGGACTCATTGCGCTGTCAGACCTATCCCGGATGGGAGCTGATTCTGGCGGACGCCACGGAGGACGACAGCGTAGAGCGGGTGGTGCGGGAGATAGCGGATTATGGAGGGGTGGATTTTTGTAAGGAGGACAGCGGCCCCGGGGAGAAGGGAGCGGAAAAAGGCAGTCTGGCTTTTGCCCGGGGCAGGATTCGGTATATCAGTCTGGCACAAAACGCAGGAATCGCTGAAAATACCAACCAGGCGCTTTTCTATGCCGCCGGAGATTATGTAGGGCTTCTGGATCACGATGATGTATTGACCGAAAGTGCGCTCTACGAAATGGCAAAGGCAGTGACAGAAGGCATACAGAGGGGGATAAGACCCCAAATGCTCTATTCCGATGAAGATAAATGCAACGGAGACAGAACAAAATATTATGAGCCTAATTATAAAGAAGATTTTAATCTGGATCTGCTTCTTTCCAACAATTATATCTGTCATTTTCTGGTGATGGATAGAGAATTGATTGGGAGATTAAAATTCCGTAAAGAATATGAAGGTGCCCAGGATTATGATCTGGTATTGCGGGCAGCGTATGTCCTCAGAGAGCAGGAAGCGGCGATTGTGCATGTCCCTGACGTGCTGTATCACTGGAGATGCCATCTTGGTTCCACAGCGGAAAATCCCCGGAGCAAGCTGTATGCTTACGAGGGCGGGCGCCGGGCTATACAGGATTATGCGGATCGGGCGGGGTGGAAGGCCGCAGCGGTCCAAACCGCTCATGTGGGTTTTTATGCGCTGCGGTACGAGGGCTCTGTCTTCGACAGCCGAACGGATGTGGGAGCCGTGGGAGGCAGGGTGGTCAGGAAAGGGCGAGTGGCCAGCGGCAGACTGACGGACGGGCATGAGGTGGCAGAGGAGCCGGAAGGAAGAGCAGTCCCAGGGGAAGACGTGCGCGGAAGTAGTCTGATGGACGGGCATGGGGTGGCAGGGATTCCGGACGGCAGGGAAGTACGTCATGCAGGCGCGATCGGAGGCAGTCCGTCACGCAGGGGCGGCGCCGTGCTGTACGAGAACCTTCCGATTCATTACAGCGGTTACCTCCACCGTGCGATACTGCCGCAGGATGCATATGCCGTGGATCTGCGCAATATCCAGGTGCGCCCGGAATGCAGGGATCTTTTTGAACGGATTACAGGAGTGCCTTACCAGGAAGTACCGAGTGAGGATATTTTCGATGCGGCGCTTTTGCCCGAAGATTGCGATATTCGGGAACTGAGCCTGGCTCTGGGCAGGGCGCTGCATGAAGCGGGATATCGGGTTCTGTATCTGCCCGGGGACCGGAAGGACGTCTGTGTCGACCGGAAAGGCGTTCGTATCGACCGGAAGGGCGCCAGGGCTTTGACAAAGTAAAGTACAAGGAAAAGAGATAAGGTTTGATTGGTGGTATCAATATGGCACAGGTAACGGTTATCATTCCCAATTACAATGGAATCAGATTTCTAAAGGACTGTCTGGAAGCCCTATTCTCTCAGGAAGACAGTCCCGCATATCAGGTGGTGGTGGTGGACAACGGCTCCGGGGACAAGAGCCTGGAGCTGCTGAAGACGCAATTTCCTCAGGTGCAGGTGATTGCCCTTTCCTCCAACACCGGGTTTTGTCATGCCGTAAATGTTGGCATCCGGGCGGCGAAGACACCATATGTCGTTCTGCTCAACAATGATACCAAAGTGTATCCGCGGTTTGTCAGGGCTCTTTATGATGCCATTGAAGCCAGGCCCCGGGCTTTTGCCGTCAATGCGCAGATGGTCATGTGGGATGATCCCGATCTGCTGGATGATGCGGGTGACCGATACTGCGTCCTGGGCTGGGCATATGCCAGGGGGAAAGGGAAGCCTGCCGCAGCGTATGGGCATCCGGCAGAGATTTTTTCCGCCTGCGGGGGCGCTTCCATCTACAGGCAGAGTATATTGGAGGAAATCGGCCTTTTTGACGAGGCTCATTTTGCGTATCTGGAGGATCTGGATATCGGGTGGAGAGCCCGCATTCGGGGTTACCGCAGTTATTATGAGCCGTCGGCCAGAGTCATTCATTACGGCAGTGCGTCCAGCGGATCCCGCTATAACGAATGGAAGGCGAAAATGGCCGCCTCCAACAGCGTATATGTGATTGCAAAAAATATGCCGCTGCTTCAATGGATATGGAATTTACCGTTTTTAGTGACAGGTTTTATCATTAAATTCTTATTTTTCTGTAAAAAAGGGTTAGGGGAACAGTATTGGAATGGAATCCGGGAGGGGATGAGGAAGGCATGTTCCCCGGCCGGGAAGGCTCGGAAAGTGAAGTTTCAATGGAAAAATCTGCGGCATTATCTGGCCGTTCAGTGGCAGTTTTATATCAATACGCTGCGTATTCTTAAGGAATCTTAAGAAATAGCTTCATAAAATCCTAAGTTGTTTTTTTCATAATAATATTGTAAGGTATTACCGTAGGTGGCGCTTATGATAAAGGACAATCAGAAAGTATTTAACCGATTGATGGTAATTTTGGATGCCGCCATTACCGCGGCTTCCTTTATGTTAGCCTATTTTTTCAAGTTCTATCTGTTGGAAGATGGGCCGGGGATCGGTGTGCTTCCGGCAGGAGATTATTTTACATTGCTGCTCTTTATTGTTCCTATTTATATGCTGCTGTATTATGCCTGCAGTGTATATGCGCCCAAGCGGACGGTGCGGCGGCGGTTTGAGATATTCGGGATCATTAAGGCCAATACCATCGGAATCGTAGCGTTGATCATTATCTTGTATATGATTATACGGGAAATCAACTTTTCGCGTTCCGTAATGGCACTTTTCTATTTCTTTAATGTTTTTTTTACATCCTGTTTCCGGCTGGCTCTCCGCAAGGGTTTAAGCACGATCAGAAGCAGAGGATACAATCTGAAGCATATTTTGCTGGTGGGATATTCCAGGGCGGCGGAGGAATACATTGACAGACTGACCGACAATCCTCAGTGGGGCTATGTAGCCTGCGGGATTCTGGACGATCATGTGCCTGCGGGAACGCTGTACAAAGGTGTGAAGGTTTTGGGCCGTCTGGGGAATCTGGAAGTGATACTGCCGGAGAACAAGCTGGATGAAATCGCGATATCCCTTTCGCTGAAGGATTATCACAATCTGGAGAGCATCGTTTCCGTCTGTGAAAAGTCGGGCGTGCATACGAAATTCATTCCGGATTACAACAGCCTGATTCCTACCAAGCCGTATACGGAGGATTTGATGGGGTTGCCGGTAATCAATATCCGCTATGTGCCGCTGACCAATACGGGAAATATTATCATAAAGCGGATTATGGATATTGCAGGGGCGCTGTGCGGAATCGTGATTACATCTCCAATTATGCTGACTGCAGCCATGCTGGTGAAGCTGACAAGCCCCGGACCGGTGATTTTCAGACAGGAGCGGGTGGGGCTGCATAATAAGCCTTTTTACATGTATAAGTTCCGCAGTATGGAGCGGCAGTCTCCTAGGCAGGAGCGGCTGGCGTGGACGGTGAGAAATGATCCCAGGGTAACACCTGTAGGGAAGATCCTGCGGCGTACCAGCATCGACGAATTGCCTCAGCTGTTTAACATATTAAAAGGAGACATGAGCCTGGTGGGGCCCAGGCCGGAGCGTCCTCTTTTTGTTGAAAAGTTTAAAGAAGAAATACCCAGATATATGGTGAAGCATCAGGTGCGTCCCGGTTTGACCGGATGGGCCCAGGTGAACGGCCTGCGGGGGGACACATCCATCCGCAAACGGATTGAATACGATCTTTACTATATTGAGAACTGGACGCTGGGTTTTGATCTGAAGATAATCCTGATGACTTTTTTCACAGGATTTGTTAATAAAAATGCATACTAAACGAAATAGCAGGTCCTGTCGATGTACGGGGGGAGGGCACTGCGGGACTAAATTAAAGGAGAAGGGACTATGGCAACTTCAGGAAGAATGAATTCAAGACAGCGCGCGGCAAGACAGAAGAGGAAGATTATTCTCTTTGTGTTTGAGATTATCGTGATTTTGATCATGGCCGTGATCTTGTATCTGGTGATGAACAAAACCAGCGAGGGACCGAAGGTGGCGAATCTGGATCCGAAGAATCTGGCGATTCCTACGGAAGTGATCGAGAAGACGGAGGAAGGCGGCACCATGCACGGCTATATGAATGTGGCTTTGTTCGGTCTGGATGCGGAGACGGACAGTCAGCTGTACAAGGGCAGCCGGAGCGACAGTATCATGATCGCCAGCGTTAACCTGGATACAGGCGACATCAAGCTGGTGAGTGTGTACCGTGATTCTTATTTGAATATCGGACCCTATAAGGGGAATGCGGAGTATTATTGGAAATGTAATACGGCCTATGCAGCCGGCGGTGCAGAGCAGGCAGTCAGGATGCTGAATATGAATCTGGATATGGATATCACGGATTTCGTGGCAGTGGGATATAAAGGGCTGAGCAGCGTGATCGACGGGCTGGGAGGTATCTATCTTGATATTACCCAGGAGGAGGTAGCCCATCTGAACAATTATCAGATCGGCGTATCCGCTGTCTTAAAATGTGATTACACTCCCGTGAAGGAGGCCGGCTATCAGCTGCTGAACGGAACCCAGGCTACCGCATACTGCCGTATCCGTGCCACCGCAGGGGATGACTTCAAGCGTACCGCCCGTCAGAGAGCGGTTCTGAAGGCCATTGAGGAACAGGCCAAGAAGACGGATCTGGTCACGCTGACGAAGGTTTTCAATGATTGCATCGGTAATATTTACACCAGTATCGACTCTAAGGATATTCTGGATCTGATCGGAAATATTGCAAAGTACAGCATTGTGGAGGAGGCCGGTTTCCCTCAGGAGGATCTGCGTACCACAGGCAATATCGGCGCAAAGGGGAGCTGCGTTATCCCGCAGGATCTGGAATCCAATGTCATCTGGCTGCATCAGTTCCTTTTTGACGATGACGATTATACCGTGACAGACAGCGTTAAAGAGTATGGTTCCGTGATAGAGGCAGAGACATCCCAGTATCTGCGCAAATAAATGAAACAGTAATCCCGAAGGGGTTGCTGCATGAGGGGAGTCGGATGCAGAGCGGCGGGGGAGAGTGCCCCGGGCCGTGTCTGCCGTCCCTTTTGCGGCGGCTCCTTTTTACATTGTAGGAAAGTCCGCCGCCAGACGGACATGGAATCGGCAAGGAGCCGAAGGTACTTTTTTAATGCGATGAACTGCCGGGAAAAGGAGCATGTACAATTTTGAAAATCGATGTGATTATTCCGGTTTATAAACCGGATGCCGGACTATTGTCTCTGCTGGACAGGCTGGAAACGCAGTCTGTACCGGTAAACAAGATCATTCTTATAAATACGGAGGAGAAATATTTCAGAGAACTGACGGACGGAACGGGATTTGCCGAAAGATACCCCAATGCGGAGGTACATCATATCGCCCGGAAAGAATTTGACCACGGGGGAACCAGGCATCAGGCCGTGCAGTATTCCGATGCAGAGATATTTATTTGTATGACACAGGACGCCCTGCCGGCGGATGATCGTCTGGTGGAGCGGTTGACAGGACATTTTTCAGGAAATGGGGCGGTTTGCTACGCCAGGCAGCTTCCAGGGGCGGATTCCCCGGTATTCGAGAGGGCTTCCCGGTATTTTAACTATCCGGAGGTTTCCCGGGAGAAGACCATTGCGGACTTGGGGACTTTGGGGATCAAGACCTATTTCTGTTCCAATGTGTGCGCGGCATACCGGAGAGACATATATGAAAAAACGGGCGGTTTTATCCGTCATACGATTTTTAACGAAGATATGATCTATGCGGCGGCTGCGGTAAAAGCCGGATATGCCATTCGCTATGAGGCACAGGCACAGGTGATTCATTCTCATCAGTACACCAATTGGCAGCAGCTGCGGCGTAATTTTGATCTGGGTGTCTCCCAGGCGGATCATCCGGAGGTATTTGCGGGAGTTTCTTCGGAGTCCGAGGGGAAACGGCTGGTAGTACAGACATGGCGGTATCTGAAGGAACAGGGGCAAAGGCGCCGTTTTCCGGGATTTTGCCTGCAGTGCGGGTTTAAATATGCCGGTTATCTGCTGGGCAGGCATTATAAAAAGCTGCCCCGGACACTGGTGCTGAAGATTACGGACAATCAGGAATATTGGGACTGAAAAAAGAAAGGTATTTTTCACAATCACTTCATTTTGTAAACACAATTTCATCACAATTGGAAGCTATACTGATGTACATAAAGATGAAACAACAAATTACAAATTTTTATAAGAAAAGAGAGGTAGTCATTATGTACGAAAACGAAATCTATTCCAATTCAGAAAATGGTGGTTACACATCTTATCAGACCGGCAGTTACGGTACCGGTAATTCTTATGGCACTGATCAAAACGTGAAGGGCGGAAAGAAGAAAAAAGGTACTTTCCGTAAATTTATCGTCAGCATGGGGCTGGGCATTACCTTCGGCGTATTTGCGGGGGCAGGATTCTATGCAGTACGGCTCGGAGCCGATAAATTGCTTCCGGCGGGAAATCAGGAAGCGATTACATCGCAGACTCAGCAAGAGGGGAATCCTGCCGAAGAGGCCAGGATGGACAATATTAATTATGTGACCTATGTCAGCGACGACATTTCGGGGGTGGTGGAGAATGTGATGCCGGCCATGGTATCCATTGTCAATACGTCCACCAGAACCACATCCTTTTTCGGATACACCTATGAGGAGTCACGTCCCTCAGCGGGTTCCGGCATTATTGTAGAGGAGAAAGACGGCGAGCTGCTGATCGTCTCCAACAATCATGTAGTTGCAAATGCAGATTCGCTGGAAGTGACTTTCATTGACGGAACAACGGCGGCTGCCAATATCAAGGGGCAGGATTCTGACATGGATCTGGCAGTGATTGCGGTATCTTTAGAGAGTCTGACGGAGGATACCAGAAAGGCCATTAATGTTGCCACTCTGGGAGACAGCGACAGCCTGAAGCTGGGACAGCCCGTTATCGCCATCGGCAATGCGCTGGGCAACGGTCAGTCGGTGACAAACGGCATCGTCAGTGCTTTGGACCGGGAGGTGACCAATGAGGACGGTACCACCGGTACCTATATCCAGACCAACGCGGCCATTAACGGCGGCAATTCCGGCGGCGCTCTGCTGACCATCACGGGGGAGGTCATCGGCATTAATTCCGGTAAAATCAAGGCCACAGGCGTGGAAGGTATGGGATATGCAATCCCTATCAGTTCTGCCAGCCCCATCATTGCGGATCTGATGGAACGTCAGACCAGGACGGAGAAAGCGGCCGAAGAGGAGCGGGGCTATCTGGGAATTTCTCCGCAGACGGTGGACGGCACGACGGAGCAGATGTTCGGCATTCCTCAGGGGGTATATGTAGCCAAGGTATTCGAGGATACCGCAGCGGAGCAGGTAGGAATCAGAAAGGGAGACGTATTGGTGAAGCTGGACGGACAGAAGGTGTCTTCATCTGAGGAATTGATGAAGGCGCTGGAGTATTACAAAGCCGGAGAGACTGTTTCCATTACCTTAAAGCGCGTGGAGAACGGAGAATATGTGGACGTGGAACTGGAGGTGACTCTGGGAAACCGCCCGGAAGAAGATCAGTAATAGAAACAGTGCAAGAGCAGAGCAAGTGATTGACAGGCTGCCGCATATATGGTCTAAGGGCCGGAGTGCGGCAGTTTTTCTGTACATTTTTTAACGTTTTTTATTTCTTTAGAAAAAGTTCACTTGTACAGACAGCCGTTTTCAAGTATACTGGAAGGGACGTATATAGAGAAAGAAAAGGGATACAGGAAAAAGGAAGCAGTCCGGGTCAGGCTTTTGCGTATGGAGATATGCAGGAGAGGGCGCGGGGCGCACGGAAGTGAGGAAATGAGAGATGTCAGACTTATATAACGAAAATGAAGAGAACGAAGGCCGGGAGGAAGAGAAGAAAGGCGATGAAGGCAGTACGGACCTGACAGAGGGACATCCGGATGCTTCTGCCAGAAAGAATGCGGGAAAGAGCGATAATAAGGACTATGAGGATGTATGCTTTGTCTGCAGGCGCCCGGAGAGCAAGGCGGGCAAGATGTTCAAGCTGCCCAACAATATCTGCGTCTGCAACGACTGCATGCACAGGACCATGGAGACTGTCAGTCAGTTTGACTACCAGGGAATGCTGAACAATCCGCAGCTGCAGAACGAATTGGAGCAGCTGTCCAAGCAGGGATTTCCCAATATCAGCTTTGTGAACCTGGCGGATCTGCGGGGAGACGGCGGCATTCCCAACAAGCAGAAGCTGAAAAAGAAGAAAAAGGAAGAAGAGCAGGCGCCGGTTTTGAATATCCGCGATATCCCGGCACCGCACAAAATAAAAGCCAGTCTGGACGAGTATGTGGTAGGGCAGGAGCATGCCAAGAAGGTGATCTCCGTAGCGGTATATAATCATTACAAGCGTGTGGCCACAGGCACCATGGACAATATCGAGATCGAGAAGTCCAATATGCTGATGATCGGTCCTACCGGCTGCGGGAAGACTTATCTGGTGAAGACCCTGGCTAGGCTGTTAGACGTGCCTCTGGCGATTGCGGATGCCACCTCCCTGACGGAGGCAGGCTATATCGGAGATGATATCGAATCCGTGGTCTCCAAGCTGTTGGCGGCTGCAGACAATGATGTGGAGAAAGCGGAGCAGGGGATCATTTTCATAGATGAGATTGACAAAATTGCCAAGAAGAAAAATACCAACACCAGGGATGTCAGCGGTGAAAGCGTACAGCAGGGAATGCTGAAACTCTTAGAGGGGGCGGAGATAGAGGTTCCCGTGGGCGCCAACAGCAAAAACGCCATGGTGCCTTTGACCACAGTGAATACTCGGAATATCCTGTTCATCTGCGGCGGGGCTTTTCCGGATTTGGAAGAGGTGATCAAAGAGCGTCTGCGCAAGAGTGCTTCCATCGGCTTTAACGCGGAATTGAAGGACAAGTATGACAAGGAGAAGAATATCCTGGAGAAAGTAACCGTGGAGGATATCCGGAAATTCGGTATGATTCCGGAGTTTATCGGCCGTCTTCCCATTATTTTCACCCTGCGCGGGCTGACCAAGGAGATGCTGGTGAAGGTCTTGAAGGAGCCGAAGAATGCTATTTTGAAGCAATATCAGAAGCTTCTGGAGTTAGATGAAGTGAAGCTGGAGTTTACGGATGAGGCCCTGAAGGCCATTGCGGACAAGGCTATGGAGCGGGATACCGGCGCCAGGGCACTGCGCTCCATTATCGAGGAATTTATGCTGGATATTATGTATGAGATCCCGAAGGATGACAATATCGGCAGGGTGACCATTACCCGTGAGTATATCGAGGGGACGGGCGGGCCTATTATTGATATCCGCAGCAATCAGATCCTGGAGAATCCGGACCAATTAAAGCAAATCAGCGGCAGCTGATTTGTGAACCGGCTGTGCTGCGGCGGGGACGGAAAGCGGGCCGGGAGGGAGCCGGAACGGAAAGAAAATTTTAGAATATGCATAATTGCGAGATGCCTTCAAGCCCAAAGGGTTTGAGGGCATTTTATTTAAAAGAGTTTTCTTTTTCATATTGACATTTTCTGAATCTGTGGTAATATAAACATATGAACAATGATTCATATGATAGGATGTTCCGAAAAAACGGATCATCAGGAGAAAGAGGAGGAGATATCATGAAGAAAACGTACAAGATCGAGGTAGACTGCGCAAACTGCGCTCTGAAGATGGAGGAAGCCGCGAAGAAGGTGGAAGGTGTCCAGGGGGCTACAGTGAGCTTTATGACCCAGAAGATGAAGGTGGAATTTGCAGAAGGGGCGGATGAGAAGGCTGTTATGTGTTCCGTGCGCAGGGCCTGCAAGAAAGTGGAGGATGACTGTGAGATCTTTTTGGAATGAGCGCGCCTGTTGATTATGGGAAAGTAAGGTAAGGAAAAATGACGAAGAAACAGAAAAAAGTATTATACCGTATTATTATAGCCGCAGTGCTGATGATTGCTCTGTATTTTGTGCCTGCGGAAGGATATCTGAGGTTTGCCCTTTACCTGGTGCCTTATCTGATTATCGGCTATGATATCCTGAGAAAAGCGGCTTTGGGGATTCTTCACGGAGAGGTTTTTGACGAGAATTTCCTGATGGCGGTGGCTACGGTGGGCGCAATGCTGCTGGGGGTGTACAATGAGGCAAACGGAATGGAAGGGGAATTCGCCGAAGGTGTGGCGGTTATGCTTTTCTATCAGATCGGCGAGCTTTTCCAGGCGGTGGCAGTGGGGAAAAGCCGCAGGAATATCAGCGCTCTCATGGATATCCGGCCGGATTATGCCAATGTGGAGGATGAGGCAGGGAATCTGGAACAGGTGGATCCGGAGGATGTGGAGACAGGTACCGTCATTGTGGTACAGCCCGGGGAGAAGATTCCCATCGACGGGATCGTGGCGGAGGGACATTCCACATTGAATACCAGTGCCCTCACCGGAGAGAGCGTGCCCAGAGATGTGGCGGCCGGGGAAGAGGTGATCAGCGGCTGTGTCAATCTTTCCGGCCTTTTGCGGATACGCACCACCAGGGAATTCGGAGAATCCACAGTGTCCAAGATTCTGGATCTGGTGGAGAATTCCAGCATGAAGAAGGCCAGGGCAGAGAATTTCATTACAAAATTTGCCAGATATTATACTCCTGCCGTCTGCTACAGCGCGCTGGCGCTGGCGGTGATACCTTCGGTGGTGAATCTGATCATGGGGAATCCTGCCAATTGGAGTACCTGGATTATAAGGGCGTTGACCTTTTTGGTCATCAGCTGTCCCTGCGCATTGGTCATTTCTATTCCGCTCAGCTTTTTCGGGGGGATCGGGGGTGCATCGGCCTGCGGTATTTTAGTGAAGGGGTCAAATTATCTGGAGACGCTGGCGAAGACAAAATATGTGGTATTTGATAAAACCGGCACATTGACCAAAGGGGTTTTCCAGGTTACGGAAGTGAAGGCGGCGCCGGAATTTGAAAAGGCGGTAGAAAGCGGTTCCCTGAAAGGGATTCTGACAGACAGGACAGAGGCGGGGGATAAATTGCTGGAACTGGCAGCCTATGCCGAAAGTTATTCTAATCATCCCATATCAAAGAGCCTGAAGGAGGCTTATGGGGAGGAAGTGGATAAGGCACAGGTCAGCGATGTGGAAGAGATCAGCGGCCATGGCGTGAAGGCGCAGGTCAGCGGGCATGAGGTTGCCGCCGGGAATTTCAGGTTGATGGAGAGCCTGGGCATTGAACGGAGGGAGAGCAGGGAAACGGGGACTACGGTTCATGTGGCTGTGGACGGTATGTATGCTGGATACGTTCTGATCTCCGATGTGGTAAAGGAGCAATCTAGGGAGGCAATCGCGTCGCTGAAGGCAGCAGGGGTGAAAAAGACTGTTATGCTGACGGGAGACGGCAAAATAGCGGCAAGGAATGTAGCCGCCATGCTGGGGGTGGACGAATACAAGAGCGAGCTGCTTCCCGCCGATAAAGTGGCGGCAGTGGAAGAATTGCTGGCGCAGAAGGCGCCCCGGGAGAACCTGGCATTTGTGGGAGACGGTATCAATGATGCGCCGGTGCTGTCCAGGGCAGATATCGGTGTGGCCATGGGGGCGCTTGGATCCGATGCAGCCATTGAAGCGGCCGATATTGTCCTGATGGATGACAATCCCATGAAGCTGGCGCTGGCGATGCGGATTTCCAGGAAGTGTCTGCGCATTGTATATGAAAATATCATATTTGCACTGGCGGTCAAAGCGGTTTGTCTGATTTTGGGCGCTTTCGGCATTGCAAATATGTGGATCGCCATTTTTGCGGATGTGGGCGTGATGGTGCTGGCAGTATTGAATGCGGTCAGATGCCTGAATGTAAAAAGGGGACTTGCCTGATTGGGAAAAAGCGTATATAATTTTAACGTATCTTTTGGTTGCGTTTTGTTGTATACAGGAGGCTTGTGTTCCGGTGCATGAGGAAGAAAAAAGAAAAGCAATAAAAACATATCAGGGCTTCATCATCGTAGCCGGAATTGTGATTCTCGCTGTGGCGGAGTGGTTTGGCCACAGGAGAATCACATTTATGATGGATGACGAATGGTATGGCACCAATCTGGTTACCAACCAGCCTTTGAGGGGATTGTCGGATATCATTGAAAGTCAGATATGGCATTTTCGAAACTGGGGCGGGCGCTGTATGACCCATGGAATTCTCCAGCTGACACTGATGTCGGGAGAGTTCATGGCTGATATGCTGAATATGGCGGCCTTTTTGCTTCTGGGATGGATGATTTGTGCGGCGGCAGAATGGAAGAAACCATTTGCTTTTCTGCTGTCTTCTTCTCTGATAGTTGCATTGAATCCCAACGCCAGGATGAGTATGTTCTGGCAGTCCGGAACCGTCAATTATGTCTATTCTGCGGTATGGATTCTGGCGTTTATCCTGCCTTATCTGCGGCAGGTGAAGATGCCTGAGGCGAACCGTATGCCCCTGGCGGATTTGTGGATTCTGCCCCTGGGGCTGATGGCCGGATGGAGCAATGAAAATATGGGCCCGGCCTGTCTGTGCGTGGCGGCCGGAGCGGGTGTGTACAGGGCGAAATGCCAGAAGCAGAAGCTGCCGGCATGGATGATTTCAGGTACGGTGAGTTGCCTGGCAGGGAGTATTCTTGTTGTTGCGGCTCCAGGGAATTTCGTCAGGGTGGATGCCCTGGAGAAGAAAGCTTTCGGGGAGGTTCTGTACGACCGGTTTTGCTCCATGCTGCATGCGGGAGGAGAGTTTCTTTTTCCGGCTGCGGTATTGGTTACGGCGGTTTTACTGCTGTGGACGGTATGTCTGAAGGAGAAATTACGGCCGGATCAGTGGATGCTGGCAGCACTGGCGGTCTTGTCCTACGGCGCCATGGTATTGTCTCCCCATTATCCTGACAGGGCTGCCTTCGGCACCATGACCATATGCATTGTGCTGAGTCTGTCTGTTCTTCGGGAAATCCTGAAAAAGAATATCCGTCTGTACGGTTATATAGGGTGTATGGCCCTGTGCTATTGGTGCCGGGCAATGTGGATATTATTCTGGATGTAGCGGAATTTGTACCGACTATTATGAGATTGGCAAAGGGCGGACGGCAGAAAGGGAGTGGGGCAGATGGCGGTAAAGGGCGTATGGAAGAAATGGGGAAGATGGGTGCAGACGGCGGGAATAGCCGGTCTGCTTTTCCTTGCCTGGATGACCATTCATGATATGCAGACCGCAGAGGGAACGGGACTGTATCTGATGTTTCAGGCAGGGGCGGAGAAACGGGATATTTTTGACTGGCTGGTGGAAGGAATCGGTATGCTGTGCCTTCTGGCGGTTGCGGCGGCGCCCTGTATCGCCATGAAGCGCTTCCGGCCGGATGCATTCTTGCGCTTTCTGGCCGCGTATCTGGCTTTTCTGCCTACGGTGAGCACTGCAGCCGTGGTGCATCTGCTGGACGGAACGGATGAGATCCTGCTGCATCCGGCTTTTTCGGAAGGAAAACTCGGCAGCGTTTTGCTGGATGGCCTGGAGGGGCTGACTCCTGTCCTGGGAGCGGGGGCGCCGCTTTTGTTTCTGGCTGCTGCGGCTTATGCGGCCCAGGGGGAAACGGCGCGGCGTAAGGGATTGTCCTGGAAGAGCATTGCGGTATTGGCGATTTGGCTGCTGCTGGTGCCGTTTTCCCTTTGCTTCCCGAAGCTGACAGCCCATTGTCATTATCTGTTTTGCTATGGGCTTTTATTATATGGATGTAATCTGTGGGAGAAGCTTTTGGACCGTTTTCCGGAACTGAGGGGTTTTGGTTGGATTTTGACAGGGATCTTTTGCGCCAGAGGCATTGACCGTATGATGGAAATTATGAGCGTGTACCATATCTGAATCCGTCATTTTATACATGCGTCGGTTCATACTATAGTGCAGAGTGCCGAAACGGTGGCTGAAAGGCGGATTGAGCGCCGGCTTCGGACATGACACAGTATGACATTGCGGCGGGAGTATTTCCGGCTGCAAGGGACGGATGGGGGCAGATATGGAGGAATTTATAATCATTGGGATTCCCTTTGCGGGGACTACTCTGGGAGCGGCCATGGTGTTTTTCATGAAAAGGAAAATGACATCATGGCTGGAAATGCTTTTATTGGGGTTTGCATCCGGTGTGATGATCGCAGCGTCGGTGTGGTCGCTGCTGATTCCGGCGATGGAAATGGCAAGGGCGCGCGGGGGTATCGTCTGGCTGCCGGCCGCAGCCGGATTTTTGCTGGGAATCGGATTCTTACTGCTGCTGGACAGCCTGGCTTTCCGCATTCGTGTGGAGAATCAGAAGCCGGAGGGATTGAAGACGGATTTTCAAAAGACTGCCATGCTGGTATTTGCCGTGACGCTTCACAATCTGCCGGAAGGGATGGCGGTGGGTGTGGCGCTTGCAGGCGCTTTGACACAGAATACGGGCATGACCATGGCGGGGGCATATGTGCTGGTTATCGGAATTGCGATTCAGAACTTCCCGGAGGGCACGATCATATCCATGCCGCTTCGAAATGCGGGGATGTCGCGGTCGAAAGCATTCTGGTACGGGGTGCTGTCCGGAGCGGTAGAGCCTGCGGGTGCGGCGGTGACTGTGCTCCTGGCCCGGCAGATCGTTCCGATTTTGCCCTACTTGCTGGCATTTGCCGCAGGGGCGATGCTTTATGTGGTGGTAGACGAACTGATTCCCGAGGCGCAGTCGGAGGGCTATTCCAGGATCGGCACCATCGGTATGGCAGCGGGCTTTGTACTGATGATGGTTTTGGATGTGGCTGTATAAGGGAATTTTTGGCGCGGGAAGCGTTTGTTGCGGAACCTAAAAAACAGCAAGAAGCGCTTGCTGCGGAACTAACATAGGAGGAAAATATGAGACTGTTGATTATCAGACATGGCGATCCGGATTATGGAAGGGATTCGCTCACGGAAAAGGGGTGGAGGGAAGCCGCTCTTCTGGCGGAGAGAATTTCGAAGCTGGATGTGGCGGCCTTTTATGTATCCCCGCTGGGACGGGCGAAGGACACGGCGTCGCTTACCCTGAAAAAGATGAACCGGGAGGCGGTTGAATATGAATGGCTGCAGGAATTTCCGCCTACGATTCAGCGGCCTGATACCGTCGGGGTCAGACGGACGATTGCCTGGGATTGGCTGCCTCAGGACTGGACAAAAGAAGAGGCGTATTTTCGGCGGGACCAGTGGGCGGACACGGAGATTATGCAGGAGGGCGACGTGGGAGAGGCGTACAGGCAGGTGATCCGGGGCTTTGACAATGTGCTGGCAAATCATGGGTATATCAGAGACGGCGAGTATTACAAGGCGGAGCGTCCCAACCGGGATACGATCGTCTTTTTCTGTCACTTTGGGCTGGAATGTGTACTTTTGAGCCGCCTGATGAATGTGTCGCCCATGATTTTGTGGCATCACACCTGCGCGGCGCCGGCTTCTGTGACCACGTTAATCACGGAAGAGCGCAGACAGGGGAAGGCATCTTTTCGGATGAGCGCCTTTGGGGACATCTCCCATTTTTATCCGGAGGAGGAAGAACCTTCCTTGTCAGCCAGATTCTGCGAGACTTTTGACTGCGCCCGGGAGAGACATGATTAATATACGATAAAATACGGTTTCATCTGTTTTGCTTGACATCGGAAGCTTTTCGTGCTATTCTAAGTCTGAACTCGATATGTCGATGCACGACATGTCGAGGGGAGATAGAAAGGAGCCGGACAATTGCGTGAGTCGTTACAGAAAAAATATATTCCCATGACTGAGACGATTTATTATACGTTGCTGGCGGTCCTGTCTCCCAGGCATGGATATGCCATTATTCAATACGTCTGCGGGTTGACAAAGGGCAGAATCCTTCTGGGTACGGGGACGCTCTACACCATGCTGGGAAGATTGGTCTCCGACGGCATGATCGTAGTGACGCCGGAGAGCGATAAGAAAACGTATCAGATTACCGATGCGGGCATGGAGCTGCTGGACGAGGAAACCCGGAGGCTGGAAAAGCAGCTTGCGGACGGGCAAAAAATTCTGGCAGGGGGGGTATTTATGGATCAGGATTCGTATCAGGGCTGAGAATGCTGTTGATAACAGACGGCATGTCTGTTCTGTAATCAGGAAATCTTTTGTATAGAAAAAGCGGAATAGGAGAATAGGATGAAACTGGAAGTGAAGGACATTCGCAAAAGCTTTGGGGAAAAGGAAGTGCTCCACGGCATCTGCTTTCAGGTGGAAAGCGGAAAGGCGCTGGGGCTGCTGGGCAGAAACGGAGCGGGAAAGACGACCACGATCCGTATTCTGATGGATGTATTCCATGCCGACAGCGGAGAGATTCTGCTGGACGGCACGAAATTTGTTCCGGCGAAACACCAGATCGGCTATTTGCCGGAGGAGAGAGGTCTGTATCCCAAGAGGACAGTGATGGATCAGATGGTGTATCTGGCCTGCCTGCGGGGGATGAGGACAAAGGAGGCCAGGGAAAATGCAGTCAGGTGGCTTGAACGGCTGGAGGTGGGAGAATATGCCTCACGAAAGCTGGAGACGCTTTCCAAAGGCAACCAGCAGAAGGTACAGCTGGCGTCCACATTGGTGTGCAATCCGGATATTGTGATTCTGGATGAGCCCTTCAGCGGCCTGGACCCGGTGAACTCTCAGATTTTGAAGGATGTGGTGAATGAGCTGATCGGCGATAACAAGCTGGTGATTTTCTCCAGTCACCAGATGAGCTATGTGGAGGAATTCTGCGACAATATTGCAGTGATCAATCAGGGAAAGGTGGTGCTGGACGGAGAACTGAGGGAGATTAAGAGAGAGTACGGCAGGAACAGGCTGATGCTGGCAGCGGAGAATTATTCCATGGAGGCACTGGCGGAGAAGACCCGGAGAGAATGGGACGATTGTGTGAGCATAGTCGGGCAGAAGAAGGAATTCCTGATTCTGGAACTGAAGGGGGACACGGACAGGCGCAGGTTCATGGAACGATTGGTCCGCTCCGATGTGGAGGTGGAGAAGTTCGGCGGATACGAGCCGTCTCTGAACGATATTTTTGTGAGCAAGGTGGGTGAGGAGATATGAGAAAGTTTATCATTGTGCTGCGATATGAATTGAAGGAGTATTTTACCAATAAAGTATTCATGATCCTGACCGCAATGTTGGCAGTGCTGGGAGTGATACTGCTTTTCCTCCCCCGCTTTATGGATATGTCCGACTTTACCGGCGTACAGATCGCGGGAGACAACAGCGGGCAGGAGGAGACAGAGGAGGGAGAGAAGGATACCTTTATCTATCTGGACAAGGCAGGGGTGGTACATAAAGAGATCCTGGAAGGCATGTTTTCGGATGTGATATGGCAGGAAGCCGGGGACGAGACGGAAGTCGCAGCGGCGGTGGAAGCCCGGGAAGCAGCAGCGGGATTTGTGGTCACGGGAGCTTCGGAATACGAGTACTATGTCTTTAACAAATCCATGACCGACCGGAATACTGCGGTTTTTGACCAGGCTATGAAGCTGTTTTACCGGATGGATTACTGCAGTCGGACAGGCTGGGATCTGGAGGAGATTACTGCCATGTACGATGTTCCTGTCACAGTCACCGAGACAGTGCTGAACAAGGACTCGGAGAGCAATTACTGGTATTGCTATTTCCTGGTGATTGTGGTGTTCATGCTGATCGTTTATTATGGCCAGATGATCGCTGTCTCTGTCACCAATGAGAAGAGCAACCGGGCCATCGAGGTTCTGGTGACCAGCACTTCGTCCGACAGCCTGCTGTTTGGAAAGGTGATTGCCGGCGCCATCGGCGGAGTGTTTCAGATGGGAGTTGTGCTGGGAGCCATATTGCTGGCCTACCAGGCAAACCGGGAACAGTGGGGCGGTATGCTGGATATGTTTTTGCACATTCCGGCGGAAGTGATATTGGCATTTACTTTCTTCGGACTGGGGGGATATCTGTTTTATGCATTTCTCTATGGAGCAATGGGGGCGCTGGTGAGCAAGACGGAGGATGTGAGCAAGAGTGTATCCGGTCTGATGGTGGTGATTATGGCAGTTTATTTCTTCTCGCTGATTAACCTGATGGATGTGGACGGGAAGATCATCCGGATTCTGTCCTTTCTGCCGGTCAGCTCCTACAGCACCATGTTTGCCAGAATTGCCATGGGAACGGTAGCACCGTGGGAGATTTTGGCATCCTTCCTGATCCTTGCGGCATCCATTGCAGGGACAGGGCTCCTGGGAGCGAAAATATACCGTATGGGGACTTTGCGATACGGCAATCCCATTAAAATCGGGGCCGCGCTGAAAGATTTGAAGAAAAGCGAATAATAAAATCGGTAATTTTGATAAAAAAGCTGCGCAGGGGGACATTTTTGGAAATGTCTCACAGCGCAGTTTTTCTATGGCGCTCTATTCCCGGCAGGAAATGGCCGCCATGCCCAGGGCATTATTGCCGCTTTTGCAGGAATTCCAGAAACCGAAGCGTGAGATTCGGATCATAGAGTTTTCCGCTGTCTTCCGTCATTTTCTCCTTTGCTTCCTCGGGAGTGAAGTAGCCTCCTCTGATAGTAGGGTGAGTCCGGTAAACATAGTCGCTGGTAAGGCGGATCAGGCGGGCTTCGACGGGTATATGTTCTCCCTTCAGGTTGCCGGGATATCCCATACCGTTCCAGCTCTCGTGGGAACAGAGGATGATATCCGCAATCTTATACAACTCGTCGAACTGCCTTGCCATGGTGTAACCGTGGGTTACATGCATGTGCATCTGGGTGGTTTCTTCCTCTGTTCTGGACTGGCCGCGGATGACAAAGGATTCGGGCAGTTTGGCCATACCGATGTCCTGGTATTGTGCCGCCAGACTGATTTCTTTTGCACGGTCTTTCGTAAATTGAAGATACCGCGCAAATTCATAGGTGATCTTGGCCGTATCCGTGACCACCTCTTTGATGAGAATCTGTCTGTCATAGAGACGGTCCATGATGTAATTGGGAATGCGCAGCTCATGTTTCAGAGCGGTTTTGTTCTGATACATTTTCACATCCGCCCGGGAGAAGCAGTCCTGAAGCGTTTCTTTTTCGCTGTCCCATTCGGCGGCGCCCAGTGCCACAGACAACGGCAGGGTTAACGTCTTATCCCGGCGGCAGTTGCGCGCTACTCGCCGGCAATAATCCAGAGCGGTTTCCAGCCGCGTATCAGGAAGCAGGACGCGAAATTCGTCGCCCCCGCATCTGGCCACCAGCCAGTCGCTTTTCGACAGATCATTCATATATTTGGCAATGGTCTGCAGGAGCATATCTCCGGCTTCATGGCCGAAAATATCGTTGGTAAGCTTCAAAAAATTGGCATCCGCCGAAATCATGCAGATTGTGCGGTCATTCTGGCGGGAATAAAAGGAGACTGCTTCCTCAAATTTCCGGCGGTTATACAAGCCTGTCATGGCATCCCGTTCGGCGCGCTCTTCCAAAACATTTTTTTCCTGCCGATACAGAGATTCCTGATTCTCCAGGGAGCTGACAACAGACTTTAAATCCCGGTTTGTGCGTCCCAGCCTGCAGAAACGTTCTCCGAGCAGAGCCAGCAGAGCGACGATATGATGAAGCTGTGCACTGCTAAGTATCGGAAGGCTGTGAATGCCTTTTAAGTATGTGCTTTCGTCTATTTGGAGAGAGCGTGCAAGCTCCCGGTAGATATTATCGTCCTGCATCTCCGTCTCCAGGCGAACCTCTTCTGCCAGTATACTGACTATGGGGACGTCGTCGATTATGATGGGAATGACCGCGATGCTTAATCCCACCAAAGGGCAATGGTGTATGGAAGGGGTCTGCTCCTGAGAAAGGTACAGCCCGGAAATAAACTGCTCGTAGGCGGATTCGCCGGCGGGAGATGTCCCGATGACATTGTAGCGAAAGTTCTCGAAACGGCTGCCTCTGACGATGCATTTGCCGTCAGAGCTACGAATGCTGACGCCAAGCTGCAGAGCAGCGGACAGGGCGTTTGCCAATTCCTGTATGGAATTCGTGTCAAGAAGAGGATATGTATTCATGGCGCACCTCCTGCGGCCTTATTTTCCCGAAAGATATTTTGGGTTGCTTTTAACTGTTTTCATTATACTGTTTTCCCGCTTAAAAATCAAGTGTGAATGGCGCCGCCCTATTTTGGGATACCGAGAAAAACAGTGTATAAAGAAACGCTTTTTCATACACCGGAGTGCGCTGAAATATCATGGAGAATCTGCATGAAATCAACCTGCCGGCAGTGTTTTGGGACTCCTGCGTCTGCCATAAATAGCCACCAAAAACTAAGGGAAGTGAATTGACATTTATACAGGAAAGTGTTATCATATTTGTGGAATTAATACATAAAGAGTAATGGTGGCGAAATGGAAAAGCAACAGATATTAATTGTGGATGACGACAGCATAAACCGTGAGATTTTGATGGAAATGTTCCGTGAGGATCAGGATGTTTATGACCTGATCGAGGCAGAGAACGGTCAGGAAGCGGTCCGGCAGATTGAGAGTAACCATAATATTGTTCTTATTTTGCTGGATGTGGTGATGCCGGTTATGGATGGCTTCAAGGTTTTGGAGTACATGGAGGAGAAATCGCTTCTCAAGGAGATACCGGTCATCCTGATCACGGGGGAGACGATTCAGGACAGTGAAGGGAGAGCCTATGCTTTCGGTGTGGCGGATGTGATACATAAGCCTTTCTATCCGTACATCGTCCGCCGCAGAAGCAGCAATATTATTGAGCTCTATCAGAACAAGCGGAATATGGAAATCCGGCTGAAAGAGCAGGAGATAGCCATCCGGGAGCAGGAGAAGGAGATCCGTGAGACCAACGAATTCATGATCGATGCGCTCAGCTCTGTTGTGGAGTCCAGAAATCTGGAGACAGGGGATCATACCAAGCGTATCAAGTATTATACCAGGATTCTGGCCAACTGTATCAAGGATCACTTCCCGCAATATGGGCTGTCTGCAATGCAGGTTGATGCCATTTCCAGGGCTTCTGTTCTTCATGACGTGGGCAAAATCGGAATTTCCGACGCTATTCTTCTCAAGCCGGGAAAACTCACCGATGAGGAGTTTGAGATCATGAAGACTCATACCACCATCGGATGCGATGTGCTGGAGAAGTTCTACAGGAACAGAAGCAGCGAATTCTACCGTTACTGCTATGATATCTGCAGGCATCATCATGAGAGGTGGGACGGAAGAGGATATCCTGACCATCTGGCAGGGGAGGATATTCCGCTGAGTGCGCGGATCGTTGCTGTTGCGGATGTTTATGACGCACTGGTCAGTCCCAGGGTATACAAGAGCCCCTTTCCGAATACGAAGGCGTATGAAATGATTATGGAGGGTGAAGGCGGTCAGTTTTCACCGGATATCCTGAAAGCTTTTGCACTTGTCAAAGAAGACTTTTTCAGGGTAAATGAAGTAATCGAAACATTTGGTCTTTCGTGACAGAAGCAGACAGCAAAGTAGTAATTGCGTTTTGCTGTCTTTTTTCATGAAGGCGGAAATCCGAAGGGAGAGACTGCCTGCAAGCGTTGAAAAAACGGAGGAACAGTATGGGAGAAGCGGAAAACGGCGTGTTTCCGGCAGAGGACGCATTGGAGATGATTCTGATGTATGACCGGACAGGGACGATTTTCTATGCAAATGCAATAGCACGGAAAAAACTGGATTATGAGAATCTGGACGGGCTGCATATCAGTGCGCTTTTCCCGGGTAGCTTTATAGCGTCGAAGGATGGTTTCGAATGGGGAGCTTTTCCCAAAGACGAGATCAGACACCTGGTGATATACCGCAGGAATCTTACCTGCTTTCCGGTGGAGGCCAGGGTGATAGAGGGCCGCGGCCCCGGTACCTATATCTGTATGGCGAATGATATCCTGGCGAAAGAGCATCTGGAAAGGGAGATTAACCAGGTGCGGGAGGAAGCGCAGCGGGCAGAGAAGATCAAGGCTGAATTTGTGGCCAATGTGACACATGAGCTGAGGACGCCTGTGAATGGTATTTTGGGCAATGTGAGAGAGATGCTGGGAGAGGTGACGCAGGCACGGACGATAAAGTCACTGCAGCTGGTGGAACGTTGCTGTGAGGATATGAATAAGCTCATTAATAATATTCTGGATTTCTCAAAGCTGGATGCGGGTAAGTTTGTTTTGGAGCCGCGCAGGTTCCATTTCAGGAACATGTTAGATTATGTGAAAGCCCAGCACATCAATAAAATTACCGAAAAAGGTCTGGATTTTTTTGTGACGATATCGCCTCAGGTGCCGGAATATGTGATCGGCGACGAGCTGCGCATTGTGCAGATTCTCAACAATCTCCTTTCCAATGCGCTGAAATTTACATCTGTGGGTAAAATTACTTTGCAGGTGCTTCTGACCGCACGGGTGGAGGAGAAGGTGGAACTTTTTTTCATCGTGTCGGATACCGGAATCGGTGTGGCAGAGGAAGATATGGATAAACTTTTCCGAAGCTTCTCTCAGGTGGATGCTTCCATCTCCCGAAAATACGGAGGGACAGGGCTTGGACTGAACATCTGCAGGCAGCTGGTAGAGCTGATGGGCGGAAACATCGAGGCGGAGAGTGAGAAGGGGAGGGGAAGTACTTTTTCATTTTCGATCTGGGCCGGTGCGGAAGAAACGCAGACACAGGAGCCGACGGATGATATCAAGGCTGTATACAGGAAGATGGCGGCGCGTATGGAAAATGACGGGGAGAATGCGGCGAACCTCAAAAAGTACGATACGGCGGAGAACCGGGAAGCATTGCGCAGGAATTTGTCGAGGCTGATTCTCTGTGTGGAGATGGAAAACTGGGAGAAGGCGGAAATGTTCATGGAGACCGTCAGGCAGCTGACGGAAGGGGCGCCGCCGGAGGTCAAACGGACGATTCTGCGGCTGAAGATGGCGATACAGAAAGGAAGCTACGACAAGGTGATTGCCGAATATCATAAATTGGGGGAGTTTGACTTAATTACGCAGTAACCCCCACGTATCCGGCCGCATAACTTCACATGAAAGTCCGGCAGAGCATAGGAAAGGAGGCGGATGAATGAGCAGCAAGGGCCAGGCGACGATTCTCATCGTGGATGACCTGGAAATCAACAGGATTGTCCTGGAAGAGATTGTCGGGAACATGGGTTATTGCCCAGTATTGGCACAAAGCGGTGAGGCCGCGCTGAAGATTGTAGAAGAATCTGCGCCCCGGCTGATTTTGTCCGATATCTCCATGCCGGGGCTGGATGGATATGAGCTGTGCCGGATATTAAAAGGAAGAAAGAGGACGAGAGATATTCCGATTATCTTTATTTCCGCTTTCGATAATCCGGAGGATGTGGTGAGGGGACTTAAGCTGGGTGGGGCAGATTATATAACGAAGCCCTTTATTCCGGAGATCGTTAAGGCAAGAGTGGAGATCCAGCTGCGTTTTCATGAGATGAATCAGGAACTGAGCGATACGAACAGAAGGCTTCAGGCTTCCGTGAAGGAACAGGTAAAGCAGATAGAGCAGGAAAAAAAGGATGTGCTCTATGCCCTGGCAGCGATTGCGGCACAGAATTCCTGCTACCAAAAAGAACATATAGAGCGGCTGCGGCGCAATTGCAGCATAATTATGCAGGGAATGCAGCTTTCTCCTTTGTTTGAAGACCAGATTTCGGATGCCGATATTGAGACGATAGAGCTGGCGGCGCCGCTGTGTGATATCGGAAATATCGGTGTTCCGTGGGAGCTTCTCAGAAAGCAGGCCGTACTGGATGAGGAAGAACGCAAAACCATACAGGAACATACGCTCATAGGGGCAAGGCTTCTGGAAGATCTCCATGTGGGCAGCGATTATAATGATTTTCTCAACACAGCGGTGGATATTGCACATTTTCATCATGAAAATTGGGATGGCAGCGGATATCCGGAAGGGCTTAAAGGAGATGAGATCCCTCTGGCAGCGCAGATAGTATCCATTGTAGAAGTGTATTGTGCGTTGACGGAGAAGAAAAATTACGGCAGGGAAGAGGCACTGGACATTATGGAAGGGGAGGCTGCCGTAAAATTTAATCCTGAAATATTTAAAATATGCCGAAAAATATCGCGTCAGCTATGCTGAGTAAGCCGATATATGATATAGAGGAATCAGGAGGTCAAAGGATTTGTGATTAAGGATGAAGAGTTTCAAAGAATTTCCGTTTTTATGAAGCAGCGGTATGGGATAGACTTAAGTCAGAAGAAAGTCATTGTAAACGGAAGGCTGGAGAACTATATCAAGAGGGGCGGCTGGCACAGTTTTGACGAATTTATGAACGCCGTGGAGCATGACAAGACCGGTAATCAGGAGAAGATGCTGGTCAATTTCCTCACCACGAACCATACCTACTTTATGCGGGAATTCGAACATTTTGATTTCTTCAGGAGTCAGGTGCTGCCCTGGCTGAAGCAGAAAGAGGCTGCCAGGAAGGATTTGCGGATCTGGTGCGGCGCCGCGTCCTCCGGCGAAGAGCCGTATATGATTGCCATGGTACTGGCAGAATTTTTCGGGATGGAGAAGTCCCAGTGGGATACCAAGGTCCTGGCCACCGATATTTCCACTAAGGTACTGCAGAAAGCGCTGGCGGGGATTTATTCCGCAGAACAGCTGCAAAGCGTTCCGCCGCAATGGAAGAAGCGCTTTTTCAAGTCCATCGGAGGGGGCGCGCAGTATCAGGTTACGCCGGAATTGAAGCAGGAGGTCATATTCCGTCAGTTTAATCTGATGGACCCGTTCCCGTTTAAGAAGAAAATGCATACTATTTTTCTGCGGAATGTAATGATTTATTTTGACGACAACACGAAACGCCAGCTTGTTCAGAAGGTATATGATACGCTGGAACCGGGAGGATATTTCTTTATCGGTACAACGGAAACTATTGACAGAAGCAGCACACCGTTTCAGATTATTCGGCCATCTATATTCAGAAAATAAGGAAGGGATTACTTTATGCAGCCGATTAAGGTTTTAGTCGTAGATGATTCTATTGTATTCAGGGAGTTGCTGGTACAGAATCTCAGCAAGGATCCGGCCATTAAGGTAGTGGCCACAGCAAAAGATCCGTTTGAGGCGAGAGATGCAATCCTGGCACATAATCCGGATGTCATGACGCTGGATGTAGAACTGCCCAGGATGAACGGAATTGAATTTCTGCGGAAACTGATGCCGCAGTATCCGCTGAGAGTGGTGGTTATCAGCTCTTTGAGCGATAAGGTTTTTGACGCAATGAGTGCCGGGGCGGTGGATTTTGTTGCCAAGCCTACAGTGACAAGCCGAAAGCAGATGGAAGATTTTATCAGAAATGAGCTTCTGGTAAAGGTGAAGATTGCCTCCACTGCGAGAATCGGCAATGTGAAGCGAAATGTGGTGCAGGAACAGCAGCATTTATCTTCCAAGAAGAGTAATTTGATTGTAGCCATCGGCGCCTCCACCGGAGGAACGGAGGCGATTTTCAATGTGGTGAAGGATTACGGGACAGATATTCCGGGAATCGTCTGTGTACAGCATATGCCGCCCGGATTTACCGGCATGTATGCGAAAAGACTCAATGATCAGTGCCGTATCCGGGTGAAGGAAGCGGAAACCGGGGACAGGGTGCTGCCGGGCAGCATGTTGATCGCGCCGGGAGGCGACAGGCATATGCATCTGGTAAAGGTGGGAAACGGATATCAGGTGGAAGTGAAGCCGGGGCCTAAGGTGAACGGACATTGCCCGTCTGTGGAAGTATTGTTTGAATCCGTTGCGAAAGCGGCGGGAGCCGATGCGGTGGGAATTATACTGACCGGAATGGGAGGGGACGGTGCGAAAGGGCTTTTGTCCATGCGCAAAGCCGGCGCCAGGACCATCGGACAGGATGAATCCACCTGCGTGGTATATGGTATGCCCAAGGTTGCTTATGATCTGGGGGCGGTGGAATATCAGGAGAAACTTTCCGATATCGCCGGAAGAACATATGCATTGCTAAATAAAATGTAAAGGAGATAGAGCATGAAGATTCTATTGGCGGAAGATGATTTCGCGACGAGAAAATTTATGGCGGGATTTCTTTCAAAGTATGGTGAGTGTGATATCACTGTAGACGGAATGGAAGCGGTGGATGCATTTATGATGGCTTTGGAAGACGGAGAGCCGTATGATCTGGTATGCCTTGATATTATGATGCCCGTTATGGATGGATATCAGGCATTGATGGGGATTCGTAATCTGGAGAAGCAGAAGAACATTTCCGAAGACAAAGCGGTGAAGGTGATTATGACCACGGCACTGAATGAGGAGAAGAATGTGAAGATGGCATTCGAGCTGGGATGTACCATATATTCCGGAAAGCCTATCGATCAGGAGCGTTTTGAGCAGGCAATGAAGAAGCTGAACCTGATTTGACTGTACGGCAATGAGATTTGCAGTAACCTACAATGAAAGACTGCCGGCCTCATATGCTGGTTCTGAACAGATTAGTAAATTCCGGCGGTCTTGAGTATAGGGAGAGGGAGGGAATCTCCGGAATCTGCCGGATGAGAAATCCCGTATTGATACAGAGATAAGAGAGGAAAGGAGAAGTATATGGCTGAAGATTTTAATACGGAAAGCATGTTGGATATGTATCTGTTTGAGAACACCCAGCTGTTGGAACAGCTTCAGGAGACGGTTCTGGAACAGAAGGATGCGGATTGCTTTGACGAAGACAGCATCAATGAGATTTTCCGGACCATGCATACCATCAAGGGTTCTTCCGGAATTATGATGTTTGACAATATCACGGCTGTTTCTCATAAGCTGGAGGATGTGTTTTTTTACCTGAGGGAGTCGCATCCGGATAATGTCCCTCATGTGGAGCTGGTGGAACATGTGCTGGAAGTAGAGGATTTCATCTCCAATGAAATGGAAAAGATCCGAAGCGGAGATCCGGCGGACGGAGATGCCAGCAATATCATTGCAGATCTGGATAAGTTTCTGGAGAAGATCAAAAACGGAGGAGCGGCGGCGGAGGGAAAAGAGGCGCCTGTAAATGTACATGAGGAGCCGAAACATTTCTACATTGCGCCGGTGGCTACAAGTGCCAGCCGTTTTTACAAGATTTTCATCACCTTTTTCCCGGAAACGGAGATGGCGAATGTTCATGCGTATAAAACGGTGTATGCGCTGAAAGAGATTGCAGAGGATATTCTGTATTCGCCGGAAGACATTCTGACGGATGAGAAGAGCGGCGAGACCATCATTAAGGAAGGGTTCCGCATCCTGCTGCAGGCTCAATGCACGGAGGAAGAGGTACGCAACCTGATCGGTGTGGGCTATGATATCGAAAAGGTTGAAGTCTATGAGTGCGATGCCGATCAGTTCCTTCTGGGCTTCGATTTTGGCGAGGATCAGGCGCCTGCGGCACAGCAGATTGATCTGGAATCCAGCGTAGAAGTCATAGAGGCGGCTTCCGCCGCAAAGGAAGAGGCGTCAAAAGAAGGCGCCAAAGAAGAGAAGAAAGAGGAACCCAAGATTGTTCCGGGTGATTTTGTCATTCAGTCCAAGGAACCCGGAAAGCAGAAGAAGCTGGCGAAGGATAAGCCCAAGGGAGAGAAGGCTTCCTTTATCAGCGTGAATGTCAGCAAGATGGACCAGCTGATGGATCTCATCGGAGAGCTGGTCATATCCGAATCCGTGGTATTACAGAGCTCGGATTTAAAGGTGCCTGGTCTGAACCTTGACAATTTCAACAAGGCGGCGGCGCAGCTGGCATCGATTTCCACGGATTTGCAGAATGTGATTATGTCCATGCGGATGGTGCCTTTGACCAATACTTTCCAGAAGATGAACCGTATCGTGTTTGACGTGTCCAGGAAGCTGGGAAAAAACATTGAGTTTGTGATGGTTGGGGAGACCACCGAGGTAGACAAGAATATTATTGAACATATCTCAGACCCTCTGATGCATCTGGTAAGGAATGCCGTTGACCACGGAATCGAGACCGATGAAGAGCGCATGGCAAAGGGCAAGACAGAGAAGGGGAAGGTGACGCTTTCGGCCAGAACCGAGGCCGGTAAGGTATGGATCTGCGTGGAGGATAACGGTACAGGGCTTGACCGGGAGAAAATTCTTGCCAAGGCCAGAAAGCAGGGAATTCTGGACGATAATAAGCCGGATGCCGCTTATACGGATAAAGAAGTATATCAGTTCATTACGTTGCCCGGATTTTCCACAAATGAGCAGGTAACGGAGTATTCCGGCCGCGGCGTGGGCATGGATGTGGTGGTGCAGAATATTCAGGCTATCGGCGGCGCGCTGGAGATTGAGAGTACGCCGGGCTTCGGAAGCATCATGAGTCTGAAGATTCCGTTGACGCTCGCCATTATCGACGGAATTGTGATGGAGGTGGGTTCTTCCTCCTTCGTCATGGAGACAGGCGTGATCAAGCAGTTTATCCGCGTGAAGGAAGATATGATGATCCATGAACCCAACGGCGACGAGTTCGTGATGATTCGCGGGGATTGCTTCCCGGTGATACGCCTGGGCAGGTGGTATGGACTGGATGAATATCAGGAATCCGTGGAAGACGGAGTGATGCTGATCCTTGAAGTAGAGGACAAAAAGATCTGTCTGTTGGTTGATAAACTGGTGGGAGAACAGGAAATCGTGGTAAAACCGATTCCTTCCTATATCAAAAAGGTCAAGGGCTTGTCCGGCTGTACACAGCTGGGCGACGGCAGTATCGCTTTGATATTGGATGCACCTGGGCTGGTAGAATAAATAAAGGGAAAGGGACGGTAAGCGTATGGATGAGACGAACAGATTGTTAGGATTGCAGGACGAAGAAAACGAAAGTTCGGACGGCAGGGATACCCAGAAGGGAAAGTATATGACCTTTAAGTCCGGAAACGAGTATTTCGGTCTGGGCATTCAATATGTACAGCAGATCATTCAGTATCAGGCGGTCACCAAGATTCCTGAGACGGAAGATTATATCAAGGGATTGATTAATTTGAGGGGCAGAATTATTCCCGTTGTGGATGTGAGACTGCGGTTTAAGCAGGGCCCCTGCGAGTATAACGATAAAACATGTATACTGGTCATCAATGTGAAATCAACTACAGTGGGATTGATTGTGGAACAGATCGCAGAGGTGGCTGAGATCCAGGAGGAGAATATCCTGCCTCCGCCTACCATAGGGCGCGCTGACAAGGCACATCATAAATATGTATATGGTATCGGCAAAGTCGGAACTTCCGTGAAACTGCTTCTGGATCCGGAAAAGCTGTTGTATGATGATGATCCTGCAGATGCGGATCAGCCAAAAAAGAGTGAAGAATGAGAGGTAGATTGCAATGAAAGACATGAAAATAAAAACCAGACTGATAGGAGGATTTCTAATTCCTATCATATTGACGACGATTAATGCAGTGTTTGGAATTATGTCCATGCGCAGGATTACCCATGCGGAGGAGGCAGCCAGGGATGCTGCGGCAAGGAATTCCATGATCTTTTCCATTGCTGCACTGGCGATATCTATCGGTATCACATTGTATGTGGCCTATGATTTGATTAAAACCATCCAGAAATCCCTGATACTGCTGTCCGATGCCGCAAAGGAGATTGCGCAGGGGCATGTGAATGTAAAACTTGAGAAGTACAATAATGATGAGTTCGGTGATCTGGTAGATGAATATACCAAGGTGGTAGATAATATCAAGTATCAGGCACAGATTGCGGAGGAGGTATCCAACGGTAATCTTACCGTGACGGTGAATCCCAAGTCCCCGGAGGACGTATTGGGACATTCCCTGAAAAAGCTGGTGGAGGACAATCACAATGCGCTTACCAATATCAGTGATGCAGGATCCCAGGTTACAGTGAGCTCCTCCCAGGTGGCCAGCGCAAGCCAGGCATTGGCACAGGGTTCCACCGAGCAGGCCAGCGCAATTCAGCAGATTACGGCTTCTATTGACGAGATCGCAGAGAAGACAAAAGAAAATGCAGAGCAGGCTAATTCCGCCGCAAATCTCGTAGGGCGTGCCATTCATGATGTAAAGCAGGGAAATGAGCAGATGCAGAGCATGGTAGCCGCTATGGAAGATATCAATAAGGCTTCTGAGAGCATTTCCAAAATCATCAAGACCATTGAAGATATTGCATTCCAGACTAACATCCTCGCTCTGAATGCAGCAGTGGAGGCTGCAAGGGCAGGAGAGGCAGGAAAGGGATTTGCAGTGGTGGCAGAAGAGGTGCGTAGTCTTGCAGCCAAGAGCGCGGAGGCGGCCAGCGAGACTTCTGTCCTGATCGAGGATTCCATCGACAAGGTGAATGCAGGTTCCAAGATCGCAGATGACACGGCTAAGGCCATGGAGGAGATTTCCAAGGTAGTTAAGGAGAGCGAGCATATCATCAATGGTATCGCAGAGTCGTCCAATTATCAGGCGACTGCAGTGGCACAGATAGAGCAGGCAATCACACAGGTATCACAGGTGGTACAGACGAATTCCGCTACCAGTGAGGAATGTGCGGCGGCCAGCGAGGAATTGTCCAATCAGGCATCCCGGATGCGTGAGATGTTATCCATCTATAACCTGGGCAACGGACAGGGCACGGCTTCCAGGGGATCTTCGGGGTATGGAGCGCCTGTTTCCAATGCTAATGAGCAGGTAATATCCCTTGGGGACGGTTTTGGAAAGTATTGATCCGGAACGTCGGCACAGGGACACTTCCTTAGGAAGGAAAGAAAGAGGTATATAGAGATGAATTTATTGGATGAATTGCGGACGCTGGGCGTAGATGTGGACGATGGCCTGAAACGTCTTATGGGAAATGAAAAATTGTATACAAAACTTTTGGGATCCTTTGTAAAGATGATGAAGAGCCAGGCGGTAGACACGGAGTTTGATGCGGCTGACTGTACAGAGGCAATCGAAAGAGCGCATGCAATCAAAGGAACGGCGGGAAATCTTTCCCTTACTCCTATTTATGAGTCGTATACTGAAATTCTGGGCTTGCTGCGGAATGGAAAACCGGAGGAAGCCAGAGAACTTTTGAAGAAGGTTGCTCCTGTTCAGGAGGGAATTGTTGCATGTATTGAGAACCATATGAATTAAACTCTCATAGAAAAGGAATGACAGCGCTGTAGATATTTGAAATATCTACGGCGCCGGTTTTATCTTCCGGAAAATGGGTATGCTTCTATATTGAGGGTGCAAAACTGATATTAGGCGAGGAATGAATATGGATTATGTGGACCATAGACCACAGAGGGGTATAAAATTACAGCCTCTGGATGAAATAAACGGCTTTAAGGTTCGTCCGGGATTTTACAATAGAGATGGTGCGGCAGCTGCGTCGAACGGAGTCAGTTTTACGCTTCATTCCCATGGCGCTACGAGTTGTACTCTGCTGCTGTTTCATCCTCAGGAGACAGAACCGTTTGTAAAATTAAAATTTCCGGAATCTTATCATATCGGAAATACCTATTCCATGTTGGTATTTGACCTGAAGATTGAGGAATTCGAATATGCATTTCAATTGGATGGCCCCTATGATAAGGAAAAGGGGTTGCTTTTTGATAAGAATAATATCCTCCTGGATCCTTATGCAAAGGCTGTAACCGGGCAGAGGAACTGGGGGGAGCGGCCGGAGGAAGGCGAAAATTTTGTGTATCATGCAAGAGTGGTTGAAAATAACTTTGACTGGGGAAATATCAGACAGCTGGAGATTCCTCTGGAGGACCTGGTCATTTATGAAATGCATGTAAGGGGATTTACTAAGCATGATTCCTCGGGGGTGACCGCAAAGGGAACTTATGAAGGTCTGCGGCAGAAGATTCCCTATCTGAAGGATCTGGGAATCAATGCTGTGGAATTAATGCCCATATTTGAATTCGATGAGATGGAGAACGCCCGGATTGTGGAGGGGGAACAGCTCTATAATTATTGGGGATATAATACGGTCTGTTTCTTTGCTCCGAACACGGGATATTCCTCTGTGGTGGAGCATAACCACGAGGGGGATGAACTGAAACAGCTGATCTATGAATTGAAGGAAAACGGGATAGAGGTAATTCTGGATGTGGTATTTAACCATACGGCGGAAGGAAATGAAGACGGTCCTAATTTTTCATTCAAAGGGATCGACAACAATATCTATTATATTCTGACTCCGGACGGTCATTATTACAATTTCAGTGGCTGCGGAAATGCTCTGAATTGCAACCATCCCATGACGCGCAGATTTATTATCGATTGCCTGCGGTATTGGGTGACAGAGTACCGTGTAGACGGTTTTCGGTTTGATCTGGCATCCATTCTGGCCAGAGATCAGACTGGGGAGCCGATGGCAGACCCGCCTATTCTGCAGGAGATTGCCTGTGATTCCATTCTTGGGAAGGTCAAATTGATTGCAGAGGCATGGGATGCGGCGGGTCTGTATCAGGTGGGGCATTTCCCGGCATATAACAGATGGTCGGAGTGGAACGGAAAATACAGAGATGATCTACGCCGGTTCCTTAAGGGAGACGAGGGAATGGCGGGAGCTGCCATTACCAGGATTACAGGATCCAGAGACCTGTATGATTCATTGAAGCGGGGACAGAGCGCATCAGTGAATTTCCTGACTTGTCACGACGGCTTTACCTTATATGATTTATACTCCTATAATGTCAAACACAATGAAAAAAACGGGTGGAATAATACAGATGGAGATAATAACGGCAACAGCTGGAACTGCGGTGCGGAGGGAGAGACCTCCGATCCGGAGATTGAAAAGCTACGCCGCCGCATGGTGAAAAATGCATTTGTGACGCTTATGTGCAGCCGCGGACCGGCAATGTTTTATGCCGGAGACGAATTTTGCAATACACAGTTCGGGAACAACAATGCTTATTGTCAGGACAATATTATTTCCTGGCTTGACTGGAGCAGGCAGGAAGAGTATGAGGAGATTCATGATTTTTTTCGGTATATGATTGCTTTCCGGAAGAAGCATACTGTCTTGAGAAAGCCTATGAAAATGGTGGAGTGCGGTTTCCCGGATATCAGTATTCATAATGATTATCCCTGGAATGCAAGAATTAACTATACCAGCAGGCTGATCGGCATTATGTATGCGGGCAGAAATGAAGAGGATACGGCGGATGATATTGTCTTCTACGGAATGAATGCCTATTGGAAACCGTTGGAGATACAACTGCCCAGTCTGCCGGAACATTTGAGATGGAGAGTCTGTGTGAATACCTTTGTGGAATATGCGGACGGAAAGGATATCGAAGGGGAGACGGACTTTCAATATGGAAGCAGGCTGAAGGTTCCGCCGCGTACTGCGGTAGTTTTGGTGGCCGAAGAGGCATGGATGTAGATATGATTTTCATACGCATGCATTGAATGGAGAACAGAAAGGCCCGTTTCTGCATATAATAGAGCGATTGCATCAGTCTACGAAAAGGGATTTCGGATGGATTGTAGAGACAGGATTCTTTCCAATAATTATTTTGATGTAATTACGGATTTCCCGGTCCGTATTTTGGATGAAAATGAGGATGATCTGTGTTATATCAACATTGAAAATTTGTACAATATCGTATATTTGAGTGAGACGGATATACGAAATGCAAATGATTATATTTTTGACTATAGAAGGGTGCCAAAGCTGTACGGATTGATGCAGGAGGAGGCGGTAAACCGCGGCTTTGATCCCAACAGCCTGATCGTCAGCGGCATCACGCAGGTGCAGAGAGAGCCTCTGAATTTGTCAGGGCGCGGAGTGGTAATCTGTATCATTGACACGGGAATTAACTATACGAATGCGGCATTTCTGGATAACGAAGGAAATAGCCGCATTCTGGCTATCTGGGATCAGACGATACAAAGTGGGGTGCCTCCGGCAGGATTTTATTATGGGACGGAATACAGCAGGGAAGAGATCAACCGGGCTCTTCAGGCGGAGGATCCCTACAGCATCGTACCCAGCAGGGATGAGAACGGTCATGGGAGTGCGATGGCAAGCGTGGCGGCAGGGAGCAGAATCGGAAACGGAATCAGCTTTGTGGGGGCTGCTCCAGACGCCGATATTGTAGTAGTAAAGCTGAAAGAGGCCAAACAGTATTTGCGTAATTTTTATATGATACCTCCGGGAGTACCTGCGTATGAGGAGACTGACATTATGCTGGCGGCACATTATGCGGATCAGTTTGCCCAAGTGTTTCGCAGACCGGTAGTGATTTGCCTGGGAGTGGGTACAAATTATGGAGATCATGCCGGAAACGGACCTTTACCCAGCTATCTGGACATCATTGCGGCAAAGCGCAGCAGGGCTGTGGTAGTCTGCGGGGGCAATGAGGGGAATGCAGGACATCATTTTCAGGGAAGTCTGGAGACAGGACGGGCCGGAGGCGATGCGGGTACGCCTGTTGAAATCAGGGTGGCGGATAATGCAGAAGGATTTATTCTGGAACTGTGGGGAAATGTACCGGATGTTTTCACTGTATCTGTCCGTTCTCCGGGAGGGGAAAATATTCCGCCCATACGGCTGGGTATACAGGGCAGTATTACTTATAGCTTTATCTATGAGAGAACCAGGATCACCATAGCGGGGACATTGGTGGAGCCTGCGTCCGGTGAGGAAGTGATTGTAATTCGTGTGTCGCTGCCTACGCCGGGTATCTGGACCTTTTTTGTGGAGGCAGTTGGGGGAAGCTACAATGGAACTTTTCATATGTGGCTGCCGATTACTCAGTTTATGAATGTACCGATTCAGTTTCTGGAGGCAAGTCCTTACATTACATTGACAGAACCGGCTATGGCGAGAGATATTATCAGTGTATCCACTTATAATGCGGCGAATAACAGCTTTTACATCGATTCAGGCAGAGGATTTACGAGGACGGGTGCTGTAAATCCGGATTTCGCGGCGCCGGGAGTAAATGTATCCACCATACGGGGAGCAGAGACAGGAAGTTCCCTTGCGGCTGCAATTACGGCAGGTGCAGTTGCGCAGTTTATGCAATGGGCGGTGGTTCAGGGAAATAACAGGATGGTGGCCAGCAGGGAGATCAAAAATTATTTTATCCGCGGGGCATCCAGAAATTTTGATACGGTTTATCCGAATCGGGAGTGGGGGTATGGGAGGCTGAACCTGGTGGGGACGTTTGATGCGCTGATTGGGGTGTGAGATATATGGATTATTGCAGGACGTTTTTTGCTAACTGTGTCACATAGAACCGGTGTTTTGCGTGATAAAAAGAGCCGTCATATATGACGGCTCTGTCATCTGCAAAAGCATCCTTTTAGTCCTCCGCAGTACAAAGTTCCTTTCCTCCGCACATACGGATAACCCTGTCAGCAAACGCCGCTTCTTCCTCACGGTGAGTTGTATAAATAACGGTAGCTCTGCTGCTTCTTATATAGTGCATTAACTTCTCGGCGTGTTCCCTGTCTAAGGACGCCGTAGGCTCGTCAAGAAGAATCAGTTTTGCGTCGCTGTTGGAAAAGGCTCTGGCGGCATTGATTCTCTGCTGCTCCCCTCCTGAAAGCTGGGATACGGAAGAAGTTTCACTGTCTGAAAAGTCAGAGACTCCTGTAGCGTTTTTTATTTCTTCCAAGCTTATCTCACGAAAGCTGCCCATTGCAATATTATCGTCAATGGTAGTTTCATAAAGCTGAGAAGCGGCGGGCATATATGCGAAAATACAGTTCTCTCTAAAATATGCAGCATCATTTGCGGGGGATTTACCCAATAGTATTATGCTGCCGGATGTGGGGGCATACATCCCCATAATACAGCGAAGCAATGTGGATTTTCCGCTGCCGTTCTCACCCATAATTGCAATATGCTCTCCCTCTTTTACATTTAAATTGATATCCGACAGAATTTTTCTGCCCTCTGTCTCAAAACATAACCCATTAATGGCCAGGGCACAGCTATTGTCATAAGCTTGAGATTTTTTCTCTTGGGAAAGCTTTTTTTCCCTTTTCAGGCCAAAAAGCTCCTTCCCATTGTCGATTGGTACGGTATTATATGGAATATATGCCGCCATCTGCTGAATATTCTGGGTTTGCTTTCCTGATTCTTCAATAATACTTTTAACGGATGCCAGATTTCCTCCTGCTATTTTGACACTGCCGGGCAGAAATCCCAGAACGGGATAAATAAATCCGCTTATCAGTTCGCTTATTACTTTCTGGAGGGAAAGGTAAAAATTATTCTTTTTCAGCTGTTCGGACTGAACACGGAAAATATCCTTTCTGGTCTGGTCAAAACGTTGCTTTATGATGCCTTGCAGGTTGTTCATATTGATAAAATCTGCCTGATGTATCAGCTCTTCAACATTTTTATTTTTTTCAGCTTCAAAGGTCTGGAGCCGGGAGGCATATGTTTCGGATATGCCATTGATTTTCCTGCCTGCAAAAACAGTGATGCCTATATGAGCCAAAATAAAAAAGGAAACGGTATAATGAACATTCACCGATAAAATCAGCAGGACGCCCATTACAATCACGCTGATGACAAGACTGATGATCATAACCCATAAGGAGAGGGCGGAATCGGTAAATGCAGTAATATTTTGGAGCAGATCCTCATCCTTGTATTTTGCTTCTCTTTCACCGTAGGGCAGTGCAAACAGATCCTGATACAAATCTGCTGAGCCTCTGTAAATAAGGTTTGCACACATTACATTTCCATATACATTTATCATGTAATCCAATGTAAGCATGAATAAAACGACCGTGATCAATAAAAAAATCATCAATGGAGTCACGGGCATGCCGCTTTCTATTTTGCCCATGATAAATTGTATCATAAAGGGCGCAGTCAGAGGTACAGCAAAGGATATGCAAGAAAATGCCATCAGCAGAGCCGCAAATTTCAGCTTATGATTTTTTAAGATAATGGATGTGGATTTCAGTCGGTTTAACATTTTCATGCATATTTCCTCCCATATAAACGGGCATTGAATTCTTGCCGGTTACTTTGCACAGCCAGTCATGCCGTCTATCCTGTTTTTGTGCAAGATTTTATCACTGCATATTGAGAATTTTTACAGAGCTCCCGGAATCATAATCAAAATCTGTATGCGAGGACATTAGCAGGATTTGGGATTTTTCCTCAAGCTGTGCCAGGAGCCTTCCAAATATCTCATTGCGTGAGTCAGGGTCTACCGCGGAGAAGCTTTCATCGGAAATGATTACATCATAATCCCCGTAAAAGGCTCTGGCAAGACATATTCTCTGCTGCTCCCCCGAAGACAGATTCAGCATGGAAACAGGAGTTTCTATACCTTCTTGAAACTTGGGAATCAGGTCTTTCAATCCGGCCTGTTCCAACGCGAAGCTGAGCCTGCTTTCATCCGCCTCTTTAAACATTGTGATATTTTCTTTTACTGTGCCGGAAATAAGCTGCGGTTCCTGGCTTAAATATAAAATTCTATCCCAAAAGGAGTTTTCTTTTATATTTTTCAGTTTTTTACCGTTGCAGATGATATTTCCGCTATAGCCTTTTAAAATGTCTGCAAAAATTTTCAGCAGAGTGGATTTGCCGCAGCCAGACGATCCCTTTAGAATCAGACATTCCCCTGATTCCAAATTAAAATTTATGTTTTCCATGAGACTTTTTCTATGAAATTTATCTCTTTCAGGAGATGTCTCATTCCCATCTTCATAGGCAAAGCTTACATTTTGGGCCGAAATGGAAGTAATTTTGTCTATATCCTCAAATCCATCGAAAGTTGTGGCTTGCGGGGTCAGCAAAGCGGTTATTCTGCTGTCCATTCCCTTAAGCTGCTGATAAGCTGAAATGCAGGCGGGAATTTGATACAGGGTATTGGTGAAAAATCCCACAGCAGCCAAAAGCGCAATTAAATCGCTGATTTCAAGACTGCCTCTGGAAACTCCGTATCCCCCGATGACAAGTATGACGCAGGTATTCAAAATGGTGTTCGCTGAACCTAATATTTTTTGTATTGTCATTGTGCCTAAAATTTTTGCCTGGTCGATTTTATAGTCTGCAATCTCCTTTTGATAGGGTTTAATAACCCGTGCACCATTGAGAACATAGGCCGCTTCACGATTTCGCACCAGTTCTGCATTGTGATTATAAATTGCGCCCATATGAAAGTAAAGCTTGCCATTCTGTTCCGGCAGCCTTCTTCCCCTGTAGGCGCTTATGGAAATGGCCACCAGAGATAGGAAAACGGTCAGCGCCAAAAGCCATGGCTCAATCATAAGCACATAGATACTTGTCAAAATAATTGAAACGGCAGTTCCCATTCCTTTTAATATAAATTCTGAAAGCTGCTCAGAATATGTAAATATATCATTTCGAATCATGGGCAGCATTTTCTCGGTATTTTCTTTGTTTTTATAATTAGAGCCAAGCCAGATGTCCACGGCATTTTGCTCCAGAGATTCTATCAGTCTTTGCTTAATTGTCAAAGCCTTGCTGTTTTGAACGCAGAGGAGCAGCGCTGATATCATTATGCTGACCGAAAATACTGCAAATATGCTCCATATTTTGCCCGCATTTTTTGTTAAGACACTGTCCGACAAAAGCCTGATGCACTCCAGATAAATGATACTCAAACCGGAACCCAGACAGACAGCAAGTCCCGCCGTAAACAAGCTGCCGGCAGTTTTTTTCAGTATGTTTTTTGATGCGGTATTCATTTTTTCGATTCCCTTCATGGTGTAGTAATATTGCCTGTCTTTATTAAAATTTTTTGTATAAACTTCGAAGGGTGACAACTGTGAAAAAGGAATGCAAATCACCAATTATTATTTGGTTACTTCGCATTCCTCGTTTTCTAATCAATCAGATGGTGCCCGTGTAACCGGAGCTGCCCTGTACATTATATCCGCCGGCGGCGGTATAACCGTTTGAGGCATTTGCCTGTGTCGTCATATAGTAATCTACAAGCGAAGCATTGCTGGCAATAGAAGAACCGTAGTCTTTGAAAAATTTCTGTACCTCGGACATATCGGACTTTTTGAAGGTATCTTCATTGATTGCCATCCGGCCCTTCGCGTCCACGCTGATTCCGAAGTGCTTGAGTGTGTCTGCATTCTGTGCTGTCTTTTGCCTGATGTAAGACAGGTTTGCGACTACGCCGGAATTTGAACTGGACTCGGCAGTCTTCAGCATGCTGTTATAATTGTTCACAAAGCTTTTTGCCGTGGAAAAAATTTTCGCTATATCGTATCCGGTGACACCGTCCTTATCCGTTATTTCCTTATATAAATCAGCAGATGCAAGCGCCTTGCCGTCTGCTTTGACTCCTGCCGCACCGGATACCGTCGGCGTCTTATCCGTTTCGGTACTGGTATCCTTATTTGCGGCGGACGTAGAGGTGCTGCCTGCAAACTGAACACGGGACGCAAGTCTGGAACCATAACTCATGATATTTTCAGATGAAAACATCTCCTGGATAGTAGAGATGTCCGCTTCCTTCAGCTTTGCATCATTGAGTTCAAGGGTGCCCTTTGCATTGACTCTGATACCGATTTCAGCGAGCTTATCGGCGTTTGCTGCTGTGGCGCTCATCATATTTGTCACGTAGGCTGTCTGGTTTGTCAGAGAGGAATCCTTTGCCGCACTCACAACCTTGTTATAATCGGTTACAAATGCTTTCACGGCGGAGACCACCTTGGCCGCAGCACTCTGGCCATTGTCTGTGTCTGTATAAGTACTGTCATTCTGCAGTGTCGCAATAGAATTTTTCAAAGTGGCAAGCCCTGATGTCAGGTTGGAATTTGCCTCCTGCACATCTTTGGAAACCTTCGGGTTGCGCTTTTCCTGCTCAAGCTTTTCAAGAATGTTATAGGAACTTCTGCCAGTGCCGCCGGACGATGTGCTCGAAGTCTGTCCTGTGCCATAATAAGCTTTCATAAGCCTGCCGTAGCTGCCGTTCTTAATACTGGCATAATCTGAAAGAAAATTCAGATTGCCCATTCCGCCGCTGGATGAAAGGCTCTGGAACAGATAAGAATAATCCTGTCTTGAATCTACATTGATACGAACCCCCATTGTCATCACTCCTTTGCATAAGAATATACCACAATCCATATTTCTATAACACATATCGTCATAAATTTCCATATAGTTAATACCTAATTATATTTTGTTTCTGCAGTAATTTGATACCCGTGCGGCATTGATTTTCTTGGGCAATGGAAGAAGAATGGCATGTGGCAAAGCTCTCCGCACATATATTATAGAAATAGATGCGGAAAGGAAAGCAGAAGAGTGAAGACAATTTATGTAAAAGATATTTTTCAGAGGGCGTCGCAGATCAGGAATTTTAATTGGAGAAAAGCGGTTCCTACGTTTCTTTTTTTGGGTGCGATGTTTTTTCTGGGAAGATCTGTAGGAGAATTTATGGAAGAGCTGCAACAGGCGTCAGCGTCTTCGGTACAGGAGAGCGAAAACTGGGGACTGGGATTTGGGAGTGAGGGGGAGAAACCTACGGGAAATACCACCGCCGCGGAACTGAAAAAATATAGTGCGTATTTCTGCGGCGAGGGAGATGAAAAGGTAATTTATCTGACATTTGACTGCGGATATGAAAATGGAAATACAGAACCGATTCTTGATGCGTTGAAGAAGCATAATGCGCCGGCTACCTTCTTTGTAGTGGGACATTTTCTGGAGTCAGCTCCGGATATCGTGAAACGGATGGTAGCCGACGGCCACACTGTAGGGAATCATACATATCATCATCCCGATATGTCTCAAATTTCGGATATGGCATCATTTCAAAAAGAAATGGATGAAGTGGCGTCACTTTTCAAAGAAATCACAGCAACGGAACTGGCCATGTATTACCGGCCTCCACAGGGTAAGTACAGTACCGTGAATCTGCAGATGGCAAAGGAACTGGGATACTCCACTTTTTTTTGGAGTCTGGCCTATGTGGACTGGAATCAGGATGATCAGCCCAGTCATGAAGAAGCTTTTAAAAAGCTTACCGGACGGATCCATCCGGGAGCTATCGTACTGTTACATAGCACATCAAAGACAAATGGGGATATTATGGATGAACTGCTGACGAAGTGGGAGGAGATGGGATATAGCTTCCGCCCTCTTTCAGATTTGACAGCGGAGAACAGGGGAATAAATGATAAAACGGATAAGGGCAGTGTGGAAGAAATGAAAAGAAAATGATACTTCCAGCCGGCATTTTTCAAGGTTAACGCCAGCGGAAAACTGCACAGGAAAAATGTTGCCGGGAAAAAACGTTGGAAAATTATCAGGAACTGCGGAAAAACTTTGACTTACGTTTCAGGATATTTTATAATGAAAGGCGATAGCGGCGTGTGATTTTGGCAAAGATTGTATGCTTGTAAGTACAGCGGTGGGCGGAACGAAGGAGGATGTATGGAGAAAGAACTGGTAGTAGTCATTGATTTTGGGGGACAGTATAATCAGCTGGTGGCCAGGCGGGTTAGAGAATGTTCGGTATATTGTGAAATATATTCATATAAAACAGATTTAAACAAAATCAGGGACATGAAGCCTAAAGGTATTATTTTGACAGGCGGACCAAGCAGCTGTTATGAAGAGGGAGCGGCAGCCTGCCCGGCAGAATTGTTTGAGTTGGGGATTCCCGTGCTGGGACTGTGTTATGGGGCACAGCTGATGATGCATATATTGGGAGGAAAGGTGGCTAGGGCAGAAGCACGGGAATACGGTAAGACAGAGCTGGATGTGGATACTACTTCCGGTTTATTTGCAAATGTCACGCCGCATACTGTCTGCTGGATGAGCCATTTCGATTATATCGCGCAGATGGCGCCCGGATTCAGAGCCGTTGCCGCTACGGCGAATTGTCCAGTGGCAGCGGCGGAATGTGCCAGCCGGCAGTTATATGCAATTCAGTTCCATCCGGAGGTACTCCATACCGCCGAAGGGTCCAGAATGCTGTATAATTTTGTAAGGAATATCTGCGGCTGCAAAGGAGACTGGAGAATGGACTCCTTTGTGGAGGAAAATATCAGAGTACTTCGTGACAAGATAGGACAGGGAAAGGTATTGTGTGCTTTATCCGGCGGAGTGGATTCTTCCGTAGCAGCGGTTCTGCTGTCCAAGGCTGTAGGAGAACAACTGACATGTGTGTTTGTGGATCACGGATTGCTGCGGAAAAACGAAGGGGATGAGGTGGAAAAGGTATTCGGTTCTGCGGGAAATTATAAACTTAACTTCATAAGGGTGAATGCAAAGGAGCGTTTTTACTCCCGGCTGGCAGGTGTGAGTGAACCGGAAGAAAAGAGGAAGATTATCGGAGAAGAATTCATTCGTGTATTTGAGGAAGAGGCGGAAAAGATCGGTGCAGTGGATTTCCTGGTGCAGGGGACTATTTATCCGGATGTAGTAGAGAGCGGTTTGGGAGGAGAGTCTGCGGTGATTAAATCTCATCACAATGTGGGAGGAATTCCGGATTGTGTTGAGTTTCAGGAAATCGTGGAGCCCCTCCGGAATCTGTTCAAAGATGAAGTTCGGAAAGTGGGAGTGGAGCTGGGGATACCAGAGAATCTGGTTTTCAGACAGCCATTCCCCGGACCGGGATTGGGAGTCCGTATCGTGGGGGAGGTAACGGCCCAAAAGGTTCGCATTGTCCAGGATGCCGATGCGATTTATCGCGAAGAGATTGCGAATGCGGGGCTGGATGGTGAGATCAATCAATACTTTGCCGCTTTGACAAATATGCGCTCGGTGGGAGTTATGGGCGATGAGCGGACCTATGACTATGCGGTGGCATTGCGGGCAGTGAAGACTGCCGATTTCATGACAGCAGAATCTGCGGAAATTCCTTTCGAGGTGTTGAACAGGGTGATGAGCAGGATTATTAATGAGGTGAGGGGGGTGAATCGGGTGTTGTACGATTTGACTTCTAAACCGCCGGCTACGATAGAGTTCGAGTGATGAAATGGGATTTAGAAAGCTAGTGTTTAAGCGGTTTGCAAGCAAATTTGTTTAGGTACTGGCAACGATTTGGCAACATTTTTCACATCACGCATTAAATAATTACATCAATGGCATAAGAAAAACCTTGCTGATTTTCAGATATGGAAACTGAATATCGGCAAGGTCTTTTTTATGCTTATTTCTGCTTTTTCTTTTTAGATGTTTTCTTTTCTTCTTTCTCGATTTTCTGAAATTCTTCCATGAGCATATCACTGACCGCCTGTGAGGGGACTTTCGCCCAATGCTTTGAGGTGTCCAGTTCCGGGTACTTGTACCGCCACTGGTCGTATTCCTCTTTGGTAATCTCGCCCTGTTCCA
>OFFY01000148.1_pt1 | contig 70867 bp, 86 predicted proteins | sample 1521481 | NCBI WGS metagenome assembly OFFY01 (sample SAMEA3504117, study PRJEB24116) | mouse gut metagenome | biome: mouse gut; feature: mouse-associated habitat; material: faeces | place: Denmark | collected 2011
CACAAGCGGTGGAGTATGTGGTTTAATTCGAAGCAACGCGAAGAACCTTACCAGGCCTTGACATGGGATGCGAAGATGCAGAGATGCATCGGAGGTCAACATCCACACAGGTGGTGCATGGTTGTCGTCAGCTCGTGTCGTGAGATGTTGGGTCAAGTCCCGCAACGAGCGCAACCCTTGTGGCATGTTGCTAACAGGAAAAGCTGAGGACTCATGCCAGACTGCCGGTGACAAACCGGAGGAAGGCGGGGATGACGTCAAATCATCATGCCCCTTATGGCCTGGGCTACACACGTACTACAATGGCGGCTACAAAGAGCAGCGAGACAGGGATGTCGAGCGAATCTCATAAAAGCCGTCCCAGTTCGGATTGGAGGCTGCAACCCGCCTCCATGAAGTTGGAATCGCTAGTAATCGCGGATCAGCATGCCGCGGTGAATACGTTCCCGGGCCTTGTACACACCGCCCGTCAAACCATGGGAGTCGGTAATGCCCGAAGCCGGTGGCATGACCTCATAAGAGGAGTGAGCCGTCGAAGGCAGGATCGATGACTGGGGTTAAGTCGTAACAAGGTATCCCTACGGGAACGTGGGGATGGATCACCTCCTTTCTAAGGAGAAAGTACAGGGGAAAAGGAAAAGAACAGAGTGGTTCCTGTCCGGTTTTGGAAGAGTGTCTTCCAGGGTCGATCTTTGAAAACCGTACAACGATATGAAAGACAACAGAAGGTCTGAAGTAAAGTTGTGGAGAAAACAGAAGAAACTGAGAGAAAGAAAAGAACAGTGAAGAAACAGTTCTGAGAAAAATATCTCGAAGAAAGCACGAAAACGTTTGAGAGAATCAGATCAAGCAAGGAAGGGCGCAGGGAGGATGCCTGGCCACACTGTACTGAAGAAGGACGTGCCAAACAGCGAAATGCGACGGTGAGCCGTAAGGAGGCAAAGACCCGTCGGTGTCCGAATGGGGGAACCCGGCAGCCGGAAGGCTGTCATCCCGAAAGGGAGAGGTACCCGGGGAACTGAAACATCTAAGTACCCGGAGGAAAAGAAAACAACAGTGATTCCCCGAGTAGCGGCGAGCGAAAGGGGAGAAAGCCCAAACCGGAGAGATCCGGGGTAGTAGGACCGTCATAAGAGTGGGAAAGACACAGCAGAATGTACAGGGAAGTACAGCCAGAGAGAGTGAAAGCCTCGTAAGCGAAGTGTGTGACGCATGAGACGGGATCCTGAGTACGGCGGGACACGAGAAATCTTGTCGGAAGCAGGCGGGACCATCCGCCAAGGCAAAATATACAGTGTGAGCGATAGAGAACGAGTACCGTGAGGGAAAGGTGAAAAGAACCGCGGGAGCGGAGTGAAAGAGAACCTGAAACCGTGTGCCTAAAAGAAGTCAGAGCCCGTCAAAGGGTGATGGCGTGCCTTTTGTAGAATGAACCGGCGAGTTGTTCCATGGTGCGAGGTTAAGTCGGAAAGGACGGAGCCGAAGCGAAAGCGAGTCTTAAGAGGGCGTTAAGAGTAGTATGGAGCAGACCCGAAACCGGGTGATCTAGCCATGGGCAGGTTGAAGCAGAAGTGAAATTCTGTGGAGGACCGAACCGACTACCGTTGAAAAGTTAGCGGATGACCTGTGGCTAGGGGAGAAATTCCAATCGAACCCGGAGATAGCTGGTTCTCCCCGAAATAGCTTTAGGGCTAGCGTCGGAGGATGACAGACGGAGGTAGAGCACTGAACGCATGATGGCCCCATCCCGGGGTACTGAATGCGATCAAACTGCGAATGCCGACTGGGAGGAATCCGGCAGTGAGACTGTGGGTGATAAGGTCCATGGTCGAGAGGGAAAGAGCCCAGACCGCCAGCAAAGGTCCCAAAATACTGGCTAAGTGGAAAAGGATGTGGGGACGCACGGACAGCTAGGAGGTTGGCTCAGAAGCAGCCATCCTTGAAAGAGTGCGTAACAGCTCACTAGTCGAGTGGCCCTGCGCCGAAAATGTACCGGGGCTTAAGCCAGGTACCGAAGCTGCGGATGTATATGGAAGTATATGTGGTAGGGGAGCGTTGCATGCAGGAAGAAGTATGACGGAGACGGCATATGGACAGCATGGAAGAGAGAATGCCGGTGTGAGTAGCGAGATGCAGGTGAGAATCCTGCACACCGAAAGCCCAAGGATTCCAGGGGAAGGTTCGTCCGCCCTGGGTAAGTCGGGACCTAACGTGAGGCCGAAAGGCGCAGCGGATGGAAAGCAGGCGGAGATTCCTGCACCCGTATATGGAGCGAAGGAGTGACGGAGAAGGCAGATGCGACCCTCTTACTGGATTGAGGGCCAAGCGAAGCAGGTGGTATCCAGGCAAATCCGGATACGGAAACCAGAGCGTGACGGGTAAGCGAAAGCGGAAAGCGAGTAGCGAAGCGCATCGGGTCAGCTTCCAGGAAAAGCTTCTAGTGGAAATGCATATACGGCCCGTACCAAAACCGACACAGGTGGGCGCGCAGAGGATGCGAAGGTGAGCGAGAGAACTGTTGCCAAGGAACTCGGCAAAATGGCCCCGTACGTTCGCAAGAAGGGGCGCTCGAAAGAGCCGCAGTGAAAAGGCCCAAGCGACTGTTTAACTAAAACACAGCTCCCTGCGAAGCCGCAAGGCGAAGTATAGGGGGTGACACCTGCCCGGTGCTGGAAGGTTAAGGCAAGCTGTGAACCGCGAGGTGAAGCAGTGACCCGAAGCCCCAGTGAACGGCGGCCGTAACTATAACGGTCCTAAGGTAGCGAAATTCCTTGTCAGGTAAGTTCTGACCCGCACGAAAGGTGTAACGATTTGGGCGCTGTCTCGGCAGCAGACTCGGTGAAATCTTAGTACCTGTGAAAATGCAGGTTACCCGCAACTAGACGGAAAGACCCCATGGAGCTTTACTGCAGCCTGGTATTGGGTCCTGGACAGCCATGTACAGGATAGGTGGGAGACTTGGAAGCGAGTACGCAAGTATTGGTGGAGTCGCCGGTGGGATACCACTCCTGGATGTATGGGGCCCTAACCCGTGTGCCGAGAGGGACAGGGGAGAGTGCCAGGCGGGCAGTTTGACTGGGGCGGTCGCCTCCCAAAGAGTAACGGAGGCGCCCAAAGGTACGCTCAGGTTGGATGGGAACCAACTGAAGAGTGCAAATGCAGAAGCGTGCCTGACTGCGACAGAGACAACTGGAGCAGGGACGAAAGTCGGGATTAGTGATCCGGCGGTGCCGAATGGAAGGGCCGTCGCTCAACGGATAAAAGCTACCCTGGGGATAACAGGCTGATCTCGCCCAAGAGTTCACATCGACGGCGAGGTTTGGCACCTCGATGTCGGCTCATCGCATCCTGGAGCTGGATTCGGTTCCAAGGGTTGGGCTGTCCGCCCATTAAAGCGGTACGCGAGCTGGGTTCAGAACGTCGTGAGACAGTTCGGTCCCTATCTGTTGTGGGCGTCGGAGATCTGAGGGAAGCTGTCCTCAGTACGAGAGGACCGGGATGGACCTGCCGCTGGTGCACCAGTTATCATGCCAATGGTAGAGCTGGGTAGCCAAGCAGGGAACGGATAAGAGCTGAAAGCATCTAAGCACGAAGCCGGACCCAAGACGAGATCTCCCATTCTAAAAGAGAAGTAAGACCCCTTGAAGACTACGAGGTGGATAGACCAGGGATGGAAGTGCAGAGATGCATGGAGTTGACTGGCACTAATCGGTCGAGGACTTGATCTAAAGAAGAAGCCCGCAGCTTTGCGGAAAGACAGGAAACGGAAGACATATCGTGTACGGTTTTCAGAGAATGACCTGAAGACAGGATTCCAGCAGTCGCCAGTGGCGGCTTTTTTTTTGTATCCGGTGTTTTGAGACAACCGTTGCTGCGACCGATTCGCCTGCGGACCATGTTTACCCTCTTTGCCCGGGCATACAGAGTCCCGCTTTGTGAGGATTGGCTGTATCCACAGAGATAGGATGACTTGCATCCAATGGATTGAAAGAAATCATTCATTCATCCGACCATTCATCTGTCCGGCTGCATCTTTGGACTCCAGCACTTTCATCGGACAAATTCCGGCTGACTTGCCAGTCAGTTCCCCGTATAATGACAATTGCATATCCACAGGAGGATCGTTCCATGGCCAACCGCAAACCCCTGGCACAACGTGCCGCCGAAGGAATTCTGGACTACATACGAACCAATGACATGAAACCGGGAGACCGGCTTCCGACTGAACAGGAACTGACACAGCTGCTCGAAGTGGGGAGGGGCACTGTGCGTGAAGCGGTCCAGAGCCTTGCGTCCCGCAACATTCTGGAAGTGAGACAGGGAGCCGGCACCTTCCTTTCCGACAAAAACGGCATCATGGAAGATCCCCTGGGACTGAGCCTGGAACCGGAAAGCCAGAAAATGGCGCTGGACATGATGGATGTTCGGCTCATGATTGAACCGGAAATTGCCTTTAAAGCCGCCCTCCATGCGACACCCGAACAGGTGCAGGCCCTTCTGGACCAGTGCAGCCGCGTGGAAAAACTCATCAAGGCCAACAAACCCTACAGAGAGGAGGATGCACTCTTCCACAAACTCATCGGAGAATGCACCGGCAACCTCGTGGTCTCCAGACTTGTCCCGCTGGTCACCTCCTCCGTTGTTCTCAATGTGGACGTAACCAGAGACCGGTACAGAGACCAGACCGTCATCTGCCACAGACAGGTCGCACAGGCTGTGGCAAGACATGACCCCGAGACCGCCAGACGGGCCATGATCATGCATCTCCATATCCTTCGGTCCGGGATCAGTGATGATATGACCACACCGCTGAATGATTGAGACAGACACCCGCATGGGTGTTTTTATTTTATGTTTGCCCACGGAAAACATCCGATAAATATATCCAGAGATACCACAGAAATCCCACAATAAATTTGTGAAAGCGTCTACATTGACACGATCTGACCGGAATGACATGATGACATCGACAAATACATCAGATGAATTTGACACAGAAACCCATTTCTACGGAGGTAAACGAAATGAGAGTACAGCGATTGTTCAGACAAGCCCGCATTCCCCTTCTATGCTCGGCTCTGGCCCTTGGCTCAGCCATCTTCCCCGGCTGTGCCAAAAGCGCAGGACCTGATCCCGACAAGCCCCTGGTGTTCCGGATGGGTATCGTGGATGGCGAAACATCCCCGGTCTATGCAGGTGCCAGAGACATCGCGGAAAACGTCGAACGGAATACTGATGGAAAGATCAAAATCGTCGTGGTCACCGGCGGAGCCCTTGGTGATGAACGTGGCTCTGTCGAGCTTTGTTCCCAGGGGGATCTGGACATTGCGTCCGCAGCCAACTCCGTACTGACCAACTGGATCCCGGAAATGAGCATTCTCGACCAGGCCTATCTCTGGGAGACAGAGGAACAGGCACATGCAGCCGTGGATGGACCGGTTGGAGAACTGATTGAATAGGCAGCCGAGGAAAAACTCGGTGTCCATGTCATCGGCTACCTGGAATCCGGCTTCCGCGATACCTTCACCACCACGCCCGTCACAACACCTGAGGAATTTGCGGGCATCAAGATCCGCACCATGCAGAACCCCTATCACATGGCGGCCTTTGAATCCTTTGGTGCCATGCCGACTGCCATGGCCTACAACGAAGTCTTCACAGCCCTGCAGCAGGGAACCATCGACGCAGCGGAAAACGCCGTCAGCAACTGCCTGTCCAACGGCTACTACGAAGTCACGAAAGATGTCGTGTTCACGAAGCACGCCTTCACCTATATCCCCGTCATGATGTCCGACAAATCCTGGAACATGATTCCGGAAGACCTGCGAAAGCCCTTCGAGGAGGGCGTCCGGGAAGGCTGCATTGCCCAGCGTCAGTACCTGAAGGAGACCAACGAGGAAGCCATTGAGGAACTGAAGAAAAAAGGTGTGACGTTCCACGACATAGATACATCGGTTCTCAAGGAGAAATATCAGGCAGCGGCCAAAGCCAAGGGATTCACCTTTGATCCCGAATGGCAGGCTGCGGTGGATGAAGTGCTCAGGGAACACCCGGCACCCAGTGAGGAATGATCATGAAAAAACTGCTCAACGGCCTGACGTCCGTGGAAAACGTCATCATGGTGGCCGCATTTGCCATCATGGTCATCTGCACCTTCACCCAGGTGCTGAACCGGAACTTCTTCAAGCTTTCCATGCCCTGGTTGGATGAAGCCAGCACCTACAGCATGATCTTCATGGCTCTGATTGGCACGGAGGTCGGACTGCGGGACGGCACACAGATCTCCGTGACAGCGGTCGTGGACAAGTTCTATGGCCGGACCAGACAGGTCATCATGATCGTTGCCAAGATCGTCCTTCTGGTGTTCTCGGTATCCGTGCTGATTTCTTCCATCAAGCTGGTGGGACTCCAGCTCGCTACCGGCCAGACTTCTTCGGCAATGGGCCTGCCCATGGCGGTTCCGTACTCCGCCCTGGTGATCAGCTTTGCGATGATCGTGTTTGTGCAGACCATCACCACCATAAAAATGATCGTCCGGCTCAAAGATCCCAACGTTGATACCCCAGATACAAGAGAGGAGAGCGCCGCATGACAACCGCCCTGCTTCTGTTCGGGTCCATGGCCCTGTTTATCCTGATTGGCGTCCCCATTGCCTTTGCACTCGGTGCGGCAGTGTGGAGCACCATCGTGTTCAGTCCAGACTTCACGGTGACCGTGGGCATCATTGCCCAGCGGATCTTCGGTGGTCTGGAATCCACGTCCATCATGGCGATCCCGTTCTTTATTCTGGCGGGCAACCTCATGACCAAAGGCGGCATCTCCCGCCGTCTGGTGAACTTCGCCAACTGCATCGTGGGCAATGTCCGCGGAGGCATGGCCCTGGCCCTGGTACTGGCCTGTGCCTTCTTCGCAGCCTTGTCCGGTTCGGCTCCGGCGACGGTCATCGCCATCGGATCCATGCTGTATCCGGAAATGGTGCGCATGGGCTATCCCAAGGACCGGACCGCCGGCCTGCTGGTGGTATCCGGCGGCCTGGGCCCCATCATTCCGCCCAGCATCATCATGGTGGTCTACGCCACGATCACCGGCGCCTCCATTGGCGATATGTTCTCTTCCGGCATGTTTATCGGCATCCTGATCATGGTCGTCCTGATGGCTGTGGTTCTCTTCCTTGCCAATAAGGAAAAATGGCCGAAGACCAGCGAAAAGCTGTCCATGAGCGACCTGTGGAAATCCTTCGTGGGCGCGATCCCGGCGATCCTGCTGCCTGTGATCATCCTGGGCGGCATCTACTCCGGCCTGCTGACCCCGACGGAATCCGCCGCGGTGGCCGTTGTCTGGGCCCTCATTGCAGGCATGTTCATCTACCGGGAGCTCTCCATCAAGGACCTGGTTCCCATTTTCCTGGACTCCGCCAAGGGCTCGGCCATGATCCTGTTCATCATCGCGACGTCCACGGCCTTCTCCTGGATCTTCGCCTACTCCGGAATTTCCGGTGAACTCGTGCACTGGATCCAGGGCATGCACCTGAGTCCGATGATCTTCTGCATCATCATTGCCGTCATTCTGATGATTTTCGGCACGTTCCTGGAAGGCATTGCCACCTGCGTGCTGATGGTGCCCATCCTGTGGCCGATTGCGGCAAGTCTGGGCATCGATGTGATTCACTTCGGTATGATCGTGAGTCTCTCGAATGTCATTGGCACAATGACACCGCCGGTGGCTGTGAACATCTTCTCGGCTGCCTCGGTGACGAAGCTGAAGATGGGAGAAATCGTCAAGGGCCAGATCCCGTTCTTCATCGGCTATATCCTGGTGTTCCTGGCGGTCGTCCTGATCCCGGCGGTCAGCACTTTCATGCTGAAGTAGACCTCCGTCCGGGCCGTCCTGTTCAGGAGGGTCCAGACGGAGTTCCGGGGCAGACAGAGCTGACCTTCAGATTAAATCAGGTCCGTGAACAGCGGTTTTCGTAAGAGACCGTCAGAAGAAACAGGCAATCGCAGACTTCGATGCAAAAGTCTGAAAAACGAATCAAATATCAGGAACTAAATAAGGAGAAATACAGTGTCCAATACCAATACAGATACAAAGACCCGGCTGGAGAGCTGGAAGGTCCAGTCTTCCGAAGAACCGGGATTTCACAAAGTCATCACGCCGGAAATGGCGGAGTGTCAGGAAGCGCAGATCTTCCGTCTGAATCTGCCGGCTGGTCAGAGTTACACCCTGGAATCCGGCGACCTGGAGCTGCATCCGGTGCTCATTGCCGGCAAGGCGAAGCTCTCGGATCATGAAAGCCTGGACCAGGAGATGGAGAAGTTTGATTCCTTCTACATCCCCGGACAGGACAAGGTCACCATCACGGCGCTGGAAGACAGCATCTTCTACATCGCCGGTGCGACATACGAAGGCATCGGACATCCGATGTTCCGTAAGTTCGATGCAACCCTGCCGGTGGGAGACATCCACCAGATCCACGGAAGCGGATCGGGACAGCGGGAGGTCATGATGACCCTGGCACCCGGGGATGAAGCAAGCCGCCTGATCTGCGGCCTGACCTGGTCAGGGGACGGGACATGGACGTCCTGGCCGCCGCACCAGCACGAGAAGGATCTGGAGGAAGTGTACTGTTACTTCGACATGCCGCTGCCCAGGTTCGGGTTCCACATCAGCTATCTGAAGAGCGGGGAAGTGGAGGACCTGGTGGCGCATACGGTGCACTCGGGGACGATGGTGCAGGCACCCTGCGGATACCACCCGACAGCAGCGGCTCCCGGGGGACGCAATGCGTACCTGTGGGTGCTGGCATCCTTTACACCGGAGCAGAGAAGCTACGATCTGGCCATCCCAGATCCGGCGTTCGATCTGGAGAAACAGTAAATCAACGACCCTGACGTGCTTCTCAGGAAGGGGCACCGGCCGGGTTGTCTGCAGATATAACGCAATATACAGGCAAAAAACAAGAAATGAACAGGAGAATAACAATGAACTTGAATGATTTGACAGGCAAGAAAGCCATCGTGACCGGTGCAGCCCAGGGCCTGTCCCGGGGCATGGCGGAAGGACTGCTGGAAGCCGGTGCTTCCGTGGTGATCATGGACATCAACCCCAAGGCGGAAAAGACAGCCGAAGAACTGCGTGAACAGAGCTATGACTGCCAGGCGGTCATCTGCAACCTCACAGACGATGCCACCCGGGAAGAGAAATTCAATGAAGCTGTGGAAAAGCTCGGTGGTCACCTGGACATCCTGGTCAACGGAGCCGGCGTGCAGCGCCGCTACCCCAGCGAGGAGTTCCCCCTGGAAGACTTCGATTTCGTCATGGATGTGAACCTGCGCAGTGTGTTCGCCATGTGCCAGCTGGCTGGACGCCAGTTCCTGAAACAGGAGACCGGCGGCAAGATCATCAACATCGCCTCCATGCTGTCCTTCTTCGGCGGCTACACCGTACCGGCCTATGCAGCTTCCAAGGGTGCGGTGGCCCAGATCACCAAAGCCCTGTGCAATGAATGGGCCTGCAAGGGGATCAACGTGAATGCGCTGGCTCCCGGCTACATGGCCACGGAAATGAACACCGCCCTGCTGGATCCGGAGAACCCCCGGAACGCGGAGATCACCAACCGGATCCCGAACCGGACCTGGGGAACAGGCGAAGACATGAAGGGGCCGGTGGTCTGGCTGGCTTCCGATGCATCGGACTATATCAACGGCGCGATCATCCCGGTGGATGGCGGCTACCTGGTGCGATAGGCACAGGCAGAAAGGAATGGACAAGGACATGAACGAAAACCTGAAAGTGATCATCACGGACTGCGACCATGACTCCATCCAGATCGAGAAGGATGTATTTGAAAAGGCCGGGATACCGGTGGAGCTGAAGCAGTGCAGGACAGAGGAAGACGTGATCCGGGACTGCCAGGACGCGGATGTGTTCATCGTGCAGTATGCCCCCATCACCCGGAAGGTGATGGAAGCCTGTCCGAAGCTGAAGTATGTGGTGCGCTACGGTGTGGGTGTGGACACGGTGGATGTGCCTGCGGCGACGGAACTGGGTGTGCAGGTGGGCAACGTGCCTGACTACGGGATGAACGAAGTGGCGGATCACGCCATTGCCATGAGCCTGGCGATGATGCGCAAGATCGTGCCGATGAACGAACAGACGAAGACGAAGAAATGGGACTATACTACGGCGATCCCGGTGCACCGGTTCTCGGACCTGACCTGCGGGGTCGTGGGACTGGGACGGATCGGACGCAACTTCGCACAGAAGATGCATGCCCTGGGCTTCAGGGTCATCGGCTTCGACCCGTATTTCCGGGAAACCAATGAGACGGCCGTGTATGTGACCCCTGTGACCTTCGATGAGCTGGTGAAGGAATCGGACATCATCTCTCTGCACTGTCCGGCAGACGGCAACAAAGACCTGTTCAACGAGAAAACCTTCCGGGACATGAAGGACAGTGCGCTGATCGTGAACGTGGCCCGCGGCGGGATCATCAACGAGGATGACCTGCTGGAGGCACTGAAGGCAGGCGAAATCGGCGGGGCAGCGCTGGACTGCATGCTGGGAGAACCGGTGAGTCCGGACAATGAACTGTTCCGGCAGGAGAATGTGATTGTGACGCCGCACATGGCGTGGTATACCGAGGAAGCCGCCAGCGAGCTGAAGCGGAAGGTGGCGGAAGAATCCGTGACGTTCCTGGAAGGAAAGCCCATCCGCTATCCGGTCAACAAACCCGAAAAACAGAGAAGCTGAAAGAATCATGAACAAAGAACTCAAAAGCAGACTGCAGACAGCCGGGCTGATCCCGGTGGTCAAAATCGATGAAGCCGGACATGCGGTTCCCCTGGCAAAGGCGCTGCTGCAGGCGGGCCTGGACTGCATAGAGATCACCTTCCGCACAGATGCTGCAGCAGAGGCCATTGAAGCGGTCCGCAAATCAGGGCTGGATGTCCTGATCCTTGCCGGGACAGTACTGGATGTGGAGCGGGCAGACCGTGCCAGAAAGGCCGGGGCGGATGTGATTGTGTCTCCGGGGTACAACGCCAGTGTCGTTCGCTGGTGCCTTGAACAGAACATGCCGGTGGTGCCGGGGATCCAGAGTGCATCAGAGCTGACGGCTGCCGTGAATGCGGGACTGGGGTTCGTGAAGTTCTTTCCCGCTCAGGCCGCCGGCGGGATCCCGATGCTCAAGGCCCTTTCCGGTCCCTTCCCGGCGATGCAGTTCATGCCCACGGGCGGGATCAGTGAAGACAATTTCCAGGACTACCTGAAACTGCCCCAGGTCATTTGCACCGGCGGCAGCTGGATGGTTCCATCCAGCCTGATCCAGGAGGGCCGGTTTGACGAAATCCAGGCCATTGCCCAAAGTGCCGTGACAAAACTGCTGGACCTGAAGCTGGCTCATATCGGCATCAATGCAGCCGATGAAGGGGAAGCGCATCAGATTGCGCAGTTCTTCGAGACGGTGTTCGGTTTCGAAGCCCGGGAGAATCCCTCTTCGATTTTCTCCGACACCTATGTGGAGACGCTGAAATCTCCCTATCTGGGAGAAAAAGGACACATTGCGATTTCCACGCCCAATGTCGAGCGGGCGATGACGTATCTGGAAAAGCGCGGTGTTGCATTCAACCAGGCGAGCATCGTCCGCCGTCCGAATGGCCTGATCCAGGCTGTGTATTTCCAGAAGGAAACCGGCGGCTTTGCGATCCACCTGGTGAGAAAGGACTGACCTATGGCAAACGTGATTCTGTTTGGGGAACCCATGGCGCTGCTGACGGCAGATGCGCCGGGAAAACTGGAAGACATCTGTCACTTCTCGCGATCCATGTCCGGCGCGGAAGTGAATGTGGCCATTGGCCTGACCAGGCTTGGACATCATGCCCAGTACCTCACAAGGCTGGGGGATGACCCCTTCGGGCGCTACATCGAAGGGGCACTGAAATCCAACGGCATCGGCACGGAGTTCATCACCGTGGATCCGGTCTACAGGACCGGGATCCAGCTCAAGAACCGCACGACCGACGGCAGCGACCCCTACGCGCCGTATTACCGGAAGGGCTCTGCAGCCTCCCATATCTCTGCGGCAGAGATCGATGCGCTGGACCTGGATGGCGTGGATCTGGTGCATGTGACAGGGATCCCGCCGGCGCTGTCGGAAAGTGCCAGGGCAGCGACACACCGGCTGATGGACCGGGCAAGGGAGGCGGGGATCTTTGTGACCTTCGACCCGAACCTGCGCCCGGCGCTGTGGGAGAACGAAGAGACCATGCGTCAGGTCCTGAACGAACTGGCCAAAAAGGCGGATCTGGTGCTGCCGGGGATCGCGGAGTGCGAAGTCCTGGCAGGGACGGCCGATCCGGAGAAAGCCGCGGCGTTCTTCCTGGACAAGGGACCAAAGGCGGTCATCATCAAGGACGGATCCGACGGGGCATATCTCTTCACGGCTGAAGGAAGCACAAAGGTGCCCGGGTACAAAGCGGAGAAAGTCGTGGACACCGTGGGAGCCGGAGACGGCTTTGCGGTGGGCGTGATCAGCGGACTGCTGGAAGGACTGCCCATGGAAGAAGGTGTGCGCCGGGGCAACGCCATCGGCTGCATCCAGGTGATGACAGCCGGAGACAACGAAGGACTGCCGACGACAGAACAGCTCCAGGCGTTCATGGAACGCCGCAGTGTGTCCTGAAGCAGACAGAGACAGGACTTCAGACCGCAGACAATCAGAACAGGAAAAAGGGACAGCTCCTGCTGACAAGGCGGATCTGTCCCTTTTGCGTTGGATGGATGTTCTCTGAAGGTTCGATAGACTGCACCGGACTCAGAATGAAGTCCATCCGCCGTCCACCGCAATGATGTCGCCGCTAGTATAGGCGGAATCGTCACTTGCCAGCAACAGGGCACATTGTGCGATGTCTGTGGCCTCGCCAGGCTCAGAACTCAGCTTCAGCACAGGCCCAGCCGCGTATAGCCGTCCATGTTCGGCCAGCCCATGGCATTCAGGGCCGCCTTTGAGGCACCATAAATGGGACCCGCTGCCTGATGCGAGGCGCCCACGGACGACACGTTGATGATGTTTCCGCCCTGCCCCTGTTTCAGGAATACCTGGACGGCTTTGCGCATCGCCGCCATGGGACCGTAGACATTGACATCCATGACCTGGCGGAACTTCTCGTCACTTGCCTCGGCAATGGGGGCCATGTCACCCATGACACCGGCATTGTTGACCAGAATATCCAGTCTGCCATAGGCGGAAACGGCAGCATCGATCATGCTTTCGCAGTCTTCCCGCCGGGATACATCCCCTGCATAGACCTGCACCTGTCCGGCATCGTTCTTCAGGCTCTCTGTCAGGGCTTCCAGGCGTTCCTTCCGTCGGGCCACCGCAATGACATTCGCGCCTTCTTTGACGAACAGTTCCACAATGGCTTTTCCCATCCCGGAGGATGCGCCCGTCACGACAATGGATTTGTCTTTGAGTTCCATGTGTTGATTTCATTTCCGATATGTTAGCGCCTACATAGTACCAGAAACCGGCTGATGAACCGATGATATTCACAGAAACCGGCCTTTCCGTGTGTCCCGGAAGACGGTGCCAGGACAGCATCCAGCTGCCTTGACCTGTGACAAGGTGGATCCACCTGTCTGTATGTGAAACAAAAGACACATATGTCCATATAACAACATGAAAAGCCTATGGGCGCTGCCTGACCGGATTTTCTATACTGAGTGGGAAAGCAGCGTGCAGACACGCAGGAAGGGAAGAAAGCATGAAACAGACAGACGTTACAGCATTCGGAGAGATCCTGATCGATTTCACCCACAGCGGCACAGCAGACAATGGAGCAGTGCTGTTTGCCAGACACCCTGGGGGGGCACCCGGCAATGTGGCCGTGCAGGTGGCCAGGCTGGGAGGGACCGCCGCGTTCCTGGGCAAGGCAGGAAATGACATGCACGGGCAGTTTCTTGCCGACACCCTGAAAACCGAAGGTGTCAATACGGAAGGACTGCTGCTGGATGACCGGCACTTCACGACTCTGGCTTTCGTATCAGTGGATGAAATCGGCGAGCGGACCTTCTCCTTTGCCCGGAAACCCGGGGCCGATACACAGATCTCTGCCGATGAACTGAACCGGGCGCAGATCCGGGATGGGAAGATCTTCCATGCCGGCTCCCTGTCCCTGACCCATGAGCCTGCCCGCAGCGCGACGCTGGAAGCCATCCGGGAGGCAAAAGCGGCCGGGGCTCTGGTCAGCTACGATCCAAACTACCGGGCCAGTCTCTGGAACAGCCGCCAGGAGGCCATAGAAGCCATGCGTTCCCTGGTGCCCTTTGCGGATCTCATGAAGATATCCGATGAGGAAACGGAGCTGCTGACAGGAAAGGCAGATCCCGAAGAAGCGCTGCAGGCCCTGCTGGATGCGGGGGTGAAATTTGCGGCCGTTACCCTTGGAGCCGACGGGGCCATGGCAGGCACCTCTGCTGGTATTGTGAAAGTACCGGGCATACCCTCACCCATTGCCGATACCAACGGTGCCGGGGATTCCTTCTGGGGGGCCATTCTGTGGCAGTTTGCAAGCCGGGATCTGGATCCCGAGGAACTGGATCCGGCCAGGACAGAAGATCTTCTGCGGTTTGCCAATGCAGCCGCAGCTCTGACCGTCCGCAGACCGGGAGCCATCCCCGCGATGCCTGACAGAGAGGCTGTGGAAACTTTCCTTGCAGCATGAGACAAAAAACCGCAGGCTCCTGCGGTTTTTTGTGGAGGACAGAGCGTGGAAAAACTGACGATTTCGGATGTAGCCAGAAAAGCCGGGGTGACCGAGAGCGCGGTCGCCCCATAATTCAACGGCGGATCCGCGAAGAAGAAAACCAGGGCAATCGTTGCGCAGTCCATGACCTCAACGGTGACCGGCAGGCAGCTCACGGCCTGGATAAAACCCGGCGCAAAGCCGGTTATTCGGTGATCATCCTGACCACTGATCATGATCCTGACCGCTAAATCGAAGCCACAGAGTACCGCATACTCTGCGGATGGAGGGTGTGATCCTGATTGCCACAATGATCACTGAAGCCCATGTACGGCTGCAGGCCGAGCCAGGTGAGTGCCGCTGCCGACCGCGTGGCCATGGCGGTGATCCGGGAAGCCAGACAGCTGAACCTGTGGATTCCAGGCGATCTGTCCATCATGAGCTTTCGCGGGTATGAGTTCGGGGAACTGATGGAACCGCAGCTGGCCACCGTGCGGTTCGAAAACGAGGAAGCAGGCATCATTGCCGCCCGGACTTTGATCCAGATGTGCCGGCACTAGCCGGCAGCCGGAAAAGAGGTGCCTGGATGGCGGTTTGAACCGGGCGGGTCGATGAAGAATATGCGGATCTGCAGCCTGAACAGCCGGGATGATTCTCCCGGAAAATGACGGCTGCGGTTTCTGCGTTATTGAAGTACAATTGAAGTACCCGAGAAAGGGAGCCAGGAGGATCGGGAAATGGCCACGAAACACACGAAACAAATGAAAAGACTTTGCCGCATCGTGGACAACCTGTACATGGCTGCTGTCTGGTTTGCCTGGCTGTTTCCCGTGAATCTGTTTCGGCTCACTGCTGTCTGTCTGCTGGTTTTGATGATCATCCTGCACCTGCAGTGTCACACATGGCGCATTGCCTGGAACCACCGGCTGCAGCCGGTCCTGGTCCTGGTTTCCTGGACCCTCTGTTTTGCGGCAAAGCACGGAGCTGTCCCCCGGTTCCTTTCCTTTTTCGCCGTTCTTGCCCTTCTGCTTCTGGCGCTGGATTTTTTTGGCAGCAGGAAGACAAAGATCCGCTGAGAGCTTTGGCACACATCCGCCATTTGGCCCAATGAAAATGAAAAGGACTGCCTGTTGATTGAATGGGCAGTCCTTTGATGCTTGCGGATGGATGCCTGACCCGCTGCCCGGTTGGGGAAGACCGGAACAGGGTCAGCCTCTTTGCTGCTTCAGCCGCACACAGAGCCTAAGCACCATGACCAGCATGAAGCAGTCGATGGGGTACATGATGATGTTTTTGACGATCCGGGCGGTCATGAGCACCCAGAAGCTGTCACCGTACATCAGGGACAGCCACAGAGGGTTGAGAACCAGGTTCACGACCAGAACCACCAGCAGCCTGGCTGCCAGCACTTTCCAGATCTTCAGTTCCTTCATCTGAAAGAAGAAAAAGGAATAGACCGCTGCCTGGAACATGGCATTCAGGGCATAGCCGGGAAACCAGGCACCGTCGGGATGCAGGGCCCAGCCCAGAAAATCGCAGACAAACGCGCCGATGAGGTTCGGTGCCATACCGTAGAAATAACAGGAGGCGGCCATGGCAAGGAACCCGAAGGTGATGCGCAGGGTCGGCGTGAAATAGATGTTGAACATGGACAGGATCATGTACAGGGCGCAGAACAGCGCCGTGCCAGTCAGTACCCGGATGTCTCTGAGGCTGCGGGCACTGGTCCTGAAGGAAGTCATGAATGCAGACATTGAAAAACCCTCCTTTCCGTTGACGCTCGGAAAAAGGAGGGTGACCTGACTTTTTTCAAACGACAGCGGGATGCAGGATACAGATCGCGGCTTGCTTCGTTTTCGGACCAACTCCCCGTGCCCGAAACACTTTACGCCTGTATCCTTACTCTGCCTGAAGTCAGTATACGCAGGGAAAAAGAGACTGACAATGCCTCTATGGGTGAAAAGGTTCACAAGTTTTTATCAGGGATGGGGCTGTGGTATATTTTTCGTGAATGGAAAGAGGTTTCACCTATGATCATCGATACACTGAAAGAGAAAATCAAAGGACGGGGAATCCGGATCGTATTCACTGAAGGCTGGGATGCCCGCGTCCAGGAAGCCGCAACCAAACTGGCTGCCGAGGACGTCATCCGTCCGGTTCTGCTGGGAGAAAAAGAGGAGATTGAAGCCACTGCAAAGGAAAACGGCTTTGACCTGACCGGCATTGAAACCATGAACCCGGCGGAATATCCCGATATTGACAAAATGGCTGTCAAGATGGTTGAACTCCGTCGAGGCAAGCTGGATATCGAGCGTTGCCGCAAGGCCCTGATGTCCACAAACTATTTCGGCACCATGCTGGTGCAGATGGGCTACGCCGACGGCCTGCTGGGCGGCGCCACCTACAGCACAGCCGACACTGTCCGCCCGGCCCTGCAGCTGGTCAAGGCTGCACCCGGCAACGCGCTGGTCAGCTCTGCCTTCCTGCTGCTGAAGGGCGATGAGGAATACATGATGGGCGACTGTTCCATCAACCTGAACCCCAACGCCGATGATCTGGTGGAAATCACACTGCAGACCGCCAAAACCGCCCGGCAGTTCGGCATCGAGCCGAAGATCGCCCTGCTGTCCTATTCCAGCTTCGGCAGCGCCAAGGGTGAATGCGTGGCCAAGGTGGCGGAAGCCGCCCTGCGTCTGCACCGTATGCCCATCGACTTTGCCGTGGACGGCGAAATGCAGTTTGACACAGCCGTGGCTCCCGAAGTGGCAAAGCTGAAGGCGCCCAAGAGCGAAGTTGCCGGACAGGCAAACACCTTCATTTTCCCCAACCTGTCCTCCGGCAACATCGGCTACAAGATCGCAGCCCGTCTGGGCGGCTGGGAAGCCATTGGACCGGTCCTGCAGGGCCTGAATGCCCCGATCAACGACCTGTCCCGCGGATGCAACGCCACCGAAATCTACAAGATGGCAATCATTACCGCTGCACAGAAGGACATGGACATCTGAGTCCCCAACATTTTGGATTTTCACAAGACCGGATTTCCCGGTCTCTTTTTTGTGCTCTGTCTTTCAGGTATGATAAAGGAAAAGGGAAAGAGAATATGAAACATAGAATACTGATTTTGGAAGATGATCCGGATATGAGGGAAGCGCTTGAATATGCTTTGTCGGATTTTGACTGTCTTTTCTGTTCAACGCTGGCACAGGGGTTCAAAGAGTGGACCAGAGGCTGGGATCTGATCATTCTTGATTTGAGCCTGCCTGACGGAAACGGTCTGGAACTGCTTCAGGTTGTCAGACTGGAAAGTGACGTTCCTGTTCTTGTCTTCTCCGGACGGAAAGAGGAGTCAGTGATTTTAGATGCTTACGCGCAAAAAGGTGATGACTACATTACAAAACCAGTCAGACTCCCGGTACTTAAAGCAAAGATATCCCGGATGCTTGACAGGACAGAAATCAGACGATTTGAAGGGTATAGTCTCGAGGTATCGAAAAACGCACTCTCAGGTCTGTGTCCTGTACAGCTCACCAGAACAGAAACCGCAGTGCTGGAACCGCTTTTCGGATCTGGATATCACGCTGTCTCTGCAGAAAGAATCATTCGGTCGGTCTGGACCCGTACAGGACATGATATGTCTCTGAAGACTTTGAGTGTGCGGCTTTCCGGATTGCGGAAAAAGCTGAAACCTGCCGGGCTGGCTGTCCTGGGCAGCCGCGTTCATGGGTATTGGCTGCAGAGGACAGAAGATGAAGATGCTTCTGGCTGAGATGCTCAAAAGCCGCTCTGTCCGGCTTGTTCTCGCTGCCGGCTTTTGCATTCTTCTTCAGGCAGCTCTCCGGTTTCCCATGATTGCCGCCATCCGGACATTGACGGAACTCACCGGAGCGGAACGAATGTATCTTGTCCATGAAGCCGGTCGAATCCTTATCCCTTTTCAATTGCTTCCGGCTGTACTGGCTGGATATCTCGGGTTTCGCATTTGCTGTTCATTCACCCCATCCCTTCGATGGATGGACATCATCTGCAGCATGACAGATGAACGGAATCAGCTGCTTCTTGCTCTGCTGGAGGAGAAACGGCAGTCCAGTCAGCGCAGAGAACATAGCGAAAACCTGGCCCACCAGCTTCACAACACCGCGGGAGCAGGACTGCTGCTGCTTGATGCCGGAAATACGGATCCGGAGCGGATGGAACAGATACTTGAGAAACTAGCAAAACAGACGGAACAATATCTGGATGCCTCTGTACTGTCTTCAGAATCGTCGGGATTCCGATATGAACCTGTTGACTTCTATACTGTCGCCTGCCGTGCTCTGGCCGGATTTCCAGAATCAGGTACCAGACTGGAGGGAGAAAAAAAGCCTATGCCTATGTATGGTGATGCCTTCTGGCTGGAAGAGATGATACGGTCCCTTCTGGAGAATGCACTCGGTTTCACCCGCGGCCAGGTGCGGATGTCGATCAGATACAGCAACTCCCGAAAAGAATATGAACTGGAACTCTCTCATCCGGGATCCGTGAACTTTCGTCATCCAGTCCGGTATCAGTCGGCACGTACCGGGCATTATGGGATCGGCTTGTCTCTGGCAGATGCTGTCGCAGAACAGCACCATGGAACACTCAGGATTGCTGAAACAGATGGTGAAGTAAGAATACTGGTACGTCTGCCTGTGGTTCCTCTGGAGATCTGATACGGTAATCAATCTGTAATGAAGCCAGGATAGGCTGATTATGAGGTGATACTATGGAGGAAATCGTTCGAGTGATGAATGCTCTGAAGATCTGGAACAGCGGGCGCGCTGAGACCAAAGCGGTGGATCACGTCAGTTTCTCTGTGCAGGCCAGATCGTTTACCGTCATTATTGGGAAAAGCGGTTGCGGTAAATCTACGTTGCTGTCACTGATTGCAGGACTGGAAGTGCCGGATGAAGGGATAATCTTCATTGCCGGACAGGAAATGGGAAAAAGTGAAACACAGAGAGCAATGATTCGGCGGACATCTGTGGGAATGGTCCATCAGTTTTTTGATTTGATCCCTGAGCTGACAGTCAGGGAGAATCTGAGAGTTCCGTTTGATCTGAACAATGCGTTACTGGATGAGGTTTATGTGGATTCACTGATCCGCCAGCTGGAACTGGAAGGACTGGAAGACCGCTTCCCGCATCAGATATCCGGCGGTCAGCAGCAGAGGGTGGCCATAGCGAGAGCCCTGTCTGTGAAACCGGCAGTGGTACTGGCTGATGAACCTACAGGGAATCTGGACCGGAAGAGTTCACAGCAAGTCATGGAACTGTTTCGCCGTTTACAGAGAAACATGGGATTGACGGTCATCATGGTGACGCATGACCTGGATCTGGCAAAACAGGCAGACCGCATTCTTTACATGGAAGATGGGAAACTCAGTGAGTATGGTGTACAGAAACAGGCATAGAAATGCAAAGCGGGACCAGACGACAATAGGGAAGATTATACAGAATCCCAGAGCGGCCAGACTGTTTTCGCTGGCAATGGCGCTTACCATGGTTCTGGTCGCGGTCTCTGTCTGCATTCAATACCGGAATGTACAGGATCAAAGAAAAACACAGCAGGAATGGCATGGTGCATGGCAGGCGGTTTTGATGGACCCGGATCTCACAGCTCTGCAGGAAGCTTCGGAGAACCTGGTTATAAAAAAAAGGGGATCTGTGCAAACCGCAGCAATGAAGGACGGAACCATTGCAGGCACTGGAGATAAGCAGTTTTTCGAGATGGCAAATCTGTCCATAAAAAAGGGCAGACTGCCGGAAACAGGTTCAGAAATGGCAGCAGAAGCCTTATGGCTGGATGAGCGCGGATTTTCATACAGGATTGGCCAGAAAATACAAATAGACGAGAAAGTTTTTACTCTGGCCGGGATTCTGGACAGTTATACAGCCAACTGGACAGCCGGAAATCACGTCCCGCAGATTTGGATAACCAGACTGGACAAACCGGAACATACACTCCTGTATATGCAGGCAAAGTCCGGATACGAAGCCGTATTTGATGAATGGTCTCCGAAATCGGGAGTTCTGGTCAGGAATATGTATCTGGAATATGGATATCAGCCATTTTCGGCTTCAAGTCTTCCATGGACAATTGCGACGACAGCGGCTGCAGCAGGCGGACTCGGTATTATGTTCATGATCGTGTCCCACTGGCTGGACTCCAGACAACTGAATATCATTCGTCTTAAATCACTTGGAGCAGACACGGGGCTGCTCATGAAGCCGATGCTGTTTCTGTTTCTTGGCAGTTCGGTATGGGTTCTGCCAGTTATGTCGGCTGTGTTTCTCGCCTTTCGTCCCCCATGGTTTGTAATGGCCGGGATTGCGGGATTCTGGATGATCCTGCTGCTGGTACTGGCATTTGCCGCATGGGTCATCCTCTTCCACATCCCTTCGAGAGTCAGTCTGCATGCAGAAAAAGGATACATTCCGGAACACCTTCCGACAGGAAGAAAAACCGTATCATGCTCTATGCTGGCAGGCAGGTGGCTCTGGTGGAACTGGAAACCGGCGATCACAGGATCTGCCTTGCTGGCAATACTGGCAGGCATCATCGCTTATACAGCGACGGGATTCTGGTTTGATACGGAGATGGAAAAACAGGTGGGACGCAAACCTGATTTTCGGTTTTACCCCGCCTCAGCTGAAGCGTCTGTTTCCCAGGCAGAGCTGCAGAAAATCAGAACCATACCCGGAGTACGGGAAATGTACAGCTATACAATCAGGAATGATTTGCCGGAAAATGACAAAGCCTATTCGATTGGCTGGGAGGGAATGGAATTGTCTCCTGTGTATCAGATACCTGGGGAGTACCGCTCCCAGCTCAGTCTCTTTGCATTCCAGAATAATGGCACAGACTTGTCGCCAGTGATTATTGAGCCGGATGAGCTGCCTCCTCTGGCTGATGTTTTAAAGCACAATGGGATAAACCTGACGGATTTGAACAATGACGATGCACTTTTGTATCTCCCTGCTTTTTCATGGACCGTTGCAGGAAGCGCAGATTGTCCGAAGATCCAGGTATTTCCGGATAATCCGGAAATCGATTATGGGAAAGACGTAACATTCAGGACTGATGTGAGTCTGGCTGCGGGACAGGAGATTCTGATCCGGAGTCCGGAAGGACAGAGCAGAACCGCCAGAATTCCTGTACTGGTAAGACAGCCGCTGAACTATACCGTGGATTACAGGGGCTTGATATCTGACTGGACCAGCAGCTTCTCACTGCCCTATGTCGTGATTGTTCCGAAAGGCTTTTTTGGAAGTGAGTCGGCAAATCGGGTGGAAGTCTGGACTGAAGGACGCAGGGATGCAGCAATTCAGTCAGATATGGCAGCTTTGGCCAGTCACAGCGGGATGAAACTGCAGAATGATGCTGTTACAAATGAAAAAATCATTCGCTTCTTTGCTGATGAGCGGCTATTGTACTGCGTTTTGACGGTCGTGGTTTTTCTGGTCTGGATATTCATTCTGTGCTGGTCGGTCATCCGGGTTCGAAAAAGCATAAAGAATTTTCTGAACAGGCTGCGCAGGACCGGGACAGACACACGTACTTGTCTTGCAATCAGGAATCAGATTGTACTGAGAATCGGGCTGGCAAGTATAGTGTTCACCGGGGCAGCTTTGACAGCCTGTCTTTGGCTGCAGTTGTCATTCATACCCAATCTGTCCATGATAACCCGGGCTGCTCCATCGCTGGTTGATCCCTCTGGCCAGCCTGCAGGAGTTCTGTGGATTCTGCTTCGAATCACGCCGGCAACCTATGGATTTGCAGCCCTGTCCGGACTGCTGCAGTCCTTGCTGTGCATGACAGGAACAAAACAGGCAATGGATATCAGAAAGATAAATAAATGCTGAGTAATCAATCAGTAACTTCTCCAGGATATGCTCATATCAGAAAGGCAGGTGCAGATACTATGAAAAAATCCATCTGTGCAGCAGTTGTTTCCGCTTCCATGATGCTGTCCCCATTTACGATTCTTGCCAATACTGAGGCACCAGAGGCACATACGATTATCGCTGAGCCCAGGAATGTAGAAACCTGGTATGGGGAAGGGTCAGTATCGGCGGGATCGGCTACAGTGTATCTCGCTGCAACCATGACCTATTCCAATGGCAGCTGGGGGGCGAGAGCCTGGGTGACCAGTGCTGTTGGCTGCACAGCTTCCGTTGTAAGTGCAGCTCCTGTGCCGACAACCGGAACTGTGACAGGCAGTGTATCCATCAACGGAATTTACTTTAACTATTCAGTAAGGGTTTATCCGCGCTGACAGCAGACAGGCATACCAGTTTGTATACTGACAGCCAGATAAACAAATCACACACAAACAGCCGGTTTTCTTCAGGGGACCGGTTTTTGAATCTGTTCTTCATTACCAAATCTCTGGAGATACAGCTGTCTTTGATAATAATGGTGGCATTTTGCCTGCATTTGCCATCATTGGAATGCAGCCCGTATTCTGCGCTTGAAACTGCCTGCTTTTTTCCATGTTGCACCCCGCGGCAGAATTGGTACACTTAACACGTATGACTGAGAAAATGAAATTTCCCTATGACATTCCCGAAGGTGCCGTCATGGACTATGTGGATGGCCGCTTTGTGGTCGCTGTCAAAGATGACTGCTGGAACGAAGAAGAGCTGGCTCTGCTGAAACAGGAACCATTCGTGGTCACGATGTGCTGGTACAACGGGATCCTGCCCTTCATTCTGGAGGGCGGACCGGTGGATTCCAGCGATGTGTACTTCAATATCCAGGAATCCGATGCCGGAGACGAGATCCTGGGACTGGAAACGGCGCCGGATATGGAAATCGTGCTGGTGGATGCCGAAAACATGGTGGAATGGCAGAAGCGCAAAACGCTGCCGGATGCGTTCTGGCAGCAGCTGAAGCAGCTTCTGAAGCAGCAGGCACAAACTGCCTTCATGCCGGGGGAATACGACGTGAATGTGGAAGGACTCATGTCTGCATACGAACCCTTTGAGCTGCATAAATACGAAAAAGCAACCGTGAAATTTTAGGAGGACTCATGAAAGCTGTCATTACTGTTGTCGGTGCGGACCGCACCGGAATCCTCGCCCTGGTGGCCAGCGAATGCGCCGCACGCAACTGCAACATTCTGGATGTGTCTCAGACCATCGTGGATGGTGTTTTCACCATGACCATGATTGCGGACATGGACGGCCTTACGGAGTCCTTCGAAGCCTTTGCCGATCACATGGAAACCGTGGGAGCCGAAAACGACCTGGCGGTGCGCGTCATGAACCGGGCCATCTTCAAGGCCATGCATTCGATTTAGGGAGGCTTCATGCAGGTATCTGAAATTCAGGAAACCATCAAGATGATCGACGAGGAGTGCCTCGACATCCGGACCATCACCATGGGGATCTCCCTGCTGGACTGCATCGATCCGGACATCGACACGTCCTGCCGCAAATGCGAGGAAAAAATCTGCCGGCTGGCGAAGGACCTGGTGCGAACCGGCGAGGAGATTTCCCGGACTTATGGCATTCCCGTGGTCAACAAGCGGATCTCCGTGACCCCGATTGCCTTTCTGGTGGCAGCCAGCGGCGGGGATCCTGTGAAATATGCCCGGATGCTGGAGCGCTGTGCGCAGAAGCTCGGCGTAGACTTCATCGGCGGCTATTCCGCCCTGGTGCAGAAAGGCTATGCCCACGGAGACCTGGAGCTGATCGACAGCATTCCCCGGGCACTGAAGGAAACACAGCATGTCTGTGCATCCGTGAATATCGGCAGTACGAAGGCGGGAATCAACATGGATGCGGTGAAGCGCATGGGCGAAGTGATCCGCGAAGCGGCGGAGCTCACGGCGGATGACAACTGCATCGGTGCGGCAAAACTCGTGGTGTTCTGCAATGCCCCCGAGGACAACCCCTTCATGGCCGGCGCCTTCCACGGTGTGGGCGAAGGCGACTGCGTGATCAATGTGGGTGTATCGGGTCCCGGCGTGGTGCGGGCGGCCCTGGCCAAGGCCCCGAAAGATGCACCCATTGACAGGATCGCGGATCTCATCAAGCGCACGGCGTTCAAGATCACGCGCATGGGCCAGCTTGTAGGCACCGTGGCCAGCGAGAAGCTGGGGGTGCCCTTCGGCATTGTGGACCTGTCTCTGGCGCCGACACCGGCTGTGGGCGACTCTGTGGCGCACATCCTGGAAGAAATCGGGCTGGAGACCTGCGGCGCCTACGGCACGACTGCGGCGCTGGCGATGCTCAACGATGCGGTCAAGAAAGGCGGCGTCATGGCCACGAGTCATGTGGGCGGTCTGTCCGGTGCGTTCATTCCCGTTTCCGAGGATGCGGGGATGATCCACGCAGCGAAGGAAGGCATCCTGAAGCTGGAGAAGCTGGAGGCCATGACCGCGGTGTGCTCTGTGGGTCTGGACATGATCGTGATTCCGGGAGAAACCCCGGCGGATGTCATTTCCGGCATCATTGCGGATGAAGCGGCCATTGGCATGGTGAATTCGAAAACCACCGCCGTCCGGCTGATTCCCGCCATTGGCCGGAAAGTGGGAGAGACCCTGGACTTTGGCGGACTGCTGGGAGAAGGTCCGGTGATGCCCGTGAACCAGACCTCTGATGCGGTGTTCATCAACCGCGGCGGACGCATTCCGGCTCCGCTGCAGGCACTGAAAAACTGAGTCAGGTTGGGGGAAGCACAGCTCCGGAGCTGCTGTCAGGGCAGCCCGGGGCTTTTTGGCACTTTCCGGCACTTTCTGAAAACCTGTTGCAATAGCCAGATGGGTATGTATAATTGTAGTCAATACCACGAAGGGAAGAAGTAAGGTTCCCGGGTGCCTTTCAGAGAGACAGCGGCTGGTGCAAGCTGTCAGGACCCGCTCCTGAACGTGTCCCGGAGTTGCCCTGTCGAAAGTTCGTGAGGCGGTGGCCGTTGATTCGCGTTAAGAATAAGGTGTCATCCGTACTGGCGGATGGAAGACTGGTGGTACCGCGCTTTCAGCGTCCTTTCATAGCTTTTATGAATGGACGCTTTTTTGTTTCACGGGGAAGAAAGAGGAGAACAGGAAAATGAACAAGTTTTTGAAACTGACACTTACTGCCGGCATGGCGGCATCTGTGCTGGCCGGCTGCTCATCCGCAGGCACTGCGGATGATGCAAAGGCAGACGAAGGAAAGAGCGAGCCGAAGGAAATCATCGTCGGCATCTCTCCGGACTATCCGCCTTATGAGTCCATCGAAGGCGATGCGATCGTGGGCTTCGATGCGGACATGACGGAATGGCTGTTCAACTACATGAAGGAAGAGGAAGGCCTGGACTACACCTACACCTTCAAGCAGATGAGCTTTGACACCATCGTATCGGCGATTCAGACCGGTCAGATCGACCTGGGCATTTCCGGCTTCACCTATGACGAAGACCGGGAAAAGGCCGTGTCCTTCTCCGATCCCTACAACACCTCGGCCCAGGTTGTCGTGGTAGCCGGCGACAGCGACCTGGCCAGCGTCGCGGACCTGAATGGCAAGAAAGTCGGTGCCCAGCTGGGCGCAACCGGCCAGAGCGCAGCAGAGGAAATCGAAGGCGCCGAGGTCACACCGGTGCAGGACGTGAAGGTGCTCATGGAAACCCTGAAGTCCCACGGACTGGATGCAGTGGTTCTGGACACAGCCGTGGCCAACAACTACGCAGCCGGCGGGGAATACAAAGTCGTGGGTGACCACCTGATGGAAGAGGAGAACTTCATCATTGCCGCGAAGGACAACGAAGAGCTGCTCAAGCAGGTCAACACCGCCATCAAGGCATTCAAGGAAAGCGACGATTACACCAAACTGAAAGAAAAGTGGGGCGTGTGATCCATGTGGGAGACATTTCTGTCCCCCGATAATCTCACCTATATGCTCAAAGGTGCCGGCGCATCCCTCGCGCTGGCACTTGGTGCGTTGATATTCGGTGTGATGATCGGCGTGGTCATGGCGGCAATGAAGCTGTCGAAATCGAAAGTGCTGAACGTGATCGGCAGTGTGTATGTGGAGATCCTCCGGGGTACCCCGATGCTGCTGCAGGTCCTGTTCTTCTACCTGGGTGTTCCCGTGCTCTATCAGATGATTGCCGGCACGCGCCTGCGTGTGGATCCTTATGTGGTGGGTCTGATCGCGATGTCCCTGAACTCCGGTGCCTACCAGACGGAGCTGATCCGTTCGGGGATCCAGGGCGTGGACAAAGGCCAGTGGGAGGCCTGCGAGACCCTGGGCATTTCCTATGTGACGATGATGAAGGAAGTCATTCTGCCGCAGGCCTTCAAGCGGATCATCCCGCCCATGGTCAGCGAGTTCATCACCCTGATCAAGGACAGCTCCCTGATTTCCTGCATCGGCGCGGCGGAGCTGCTGTACACAGCCCAGGTGCTGGGCGCCAAGTACTACAACTACCTGGATCCGCTGATTATCGCCGGATGCATGTATCTGGTGATGACCGTCACGATTTCCTTCATTGCCCGGAAAATAGAAAAGAGGATGGCAGTCAGTGATTAAAGTCGAACATGTATCCAAGCACTTCGGCGGCGTGCATGCAGTCAATGGCGTCAGCCTGGAAGTGAACAAGGGGGACATCGTGTGCCTAATCGGTCCCTCCGGCTCCGGCAAGTCCACGCTGCTTCGGTGCATCCATGGTCTGGAGACGGTGGATGACGGCGCGGTGTATATGGACGGCGAGCTGATGGATCCCGCAGACAAGGCAAAATACCGGGAGCAGCGAAACCGCATGGGGTTTGTGTTCCAGCACTTCAACCTGTTCCCCAACAAGACGGTGCTGGACAACTGCACGCTGGCGCAGATGACGGTGCTGAAGCGCTCCCGGGAAGAATCGGAGAAGACGGCGCTGGAGTATCTGGACAAAGTCGGGCTGCTGGACAAGAAGGACAGCTACCCCAACCAGCTTTCCGGCGGACAGAAACAGCGTGTGGCGATTGCCCGGGCCCTGTGCATGAACCCGGACATGATGCTGTTTGACGAACCCACCAGTGCGCTGGATCCCGAGATGATCAAGGAAGTGCTGGAGGTCATGAAGGACCTGGGACGCCAGGGCATGACCATGATTGTAGTCACGCATGAGATGGGATTTGCCAGGCACGTGGCCAACCGGGTGCTCTTCCTGGACCAGGGGCATCTGGTGGAGGAAGGAGACAGCGAGGCGTTCTTCACGAACCCGAAATCCGAGCGGGCGAAGGACTTCCTGTCAAAGGTGTTCTACGATGCTCAGTGAATTCGCTGCAGAGCAGTGGATGACCCGCTATGAAACGCTGGCGAAGGTGAACATGACCGAAACCAGCTGTGACGCACTGCGTCTGGAAGAACTCGAGGCCCTGGAACCGGGCCTTTTTTCCGAACTGGTGCTGGATTACGGTCCCATCACCGGCAGTGATGAACTCAAGCGGCAAATCCTGGCCATGTATGAAACCGGCGGACCGGAAAACATCACCACGGCAGCGGGATGCGTGAATGCCAGCCAGCATGTGATGGATGAACTCATTGAACCGGAAGACAGCGTGATGGTGTTCACCCCGGGGTATCAGCAGTTTGCCGGGTACGCCGCCAGCCTCGGGGCGCAGGTGACAGAACTGCCGCTGGATCCTGCAAACTGGCAGGCGGATCTGGATGCGCTGGAGGAAGCGGCAGAACACAGGGGGCTGGACCTTCTGATCCTGAACCTGCCTGGCAATCCCACCGGCACGATCCTGACGGAAGAGCAGCTGCAGCGGGTGATCCGCATTGCGGAAACTCACGATGCGTGGATCCTCTGCGACGAAGTCTACCGCGGTATCGGAACGGTCATGCCGTCCGTAAGCGACCGGTATGCAAAGGGGATCGCCACGGGGTCGCTGTCGAAGGCCCTGGCCTGTCCGGGGATCCGGATCGGCTGGGTGAAGGGCCCTGGCGCGCTGATCGACCGGCTGAACATCCGCCGGGACTACACCTTCATCGGGGCGGGGCCGCTGAATGACCGCATGGCTGCGGCGGTTCTCCGCCACCGGGAAGCGATCCTGGCCCGCAACAATGCCATCGTAAAGCAGAACACTGCGGCGCTTCGAGCGTGGCTCCAGGACAATCCTTCGTATTCCTGTGTGATTCCCGAAGCAGGATCTGTGGCGCTTCTGCGGCTGCCTGAGGGGGTGGATGACGAGGACTTCGCGCTGCAGCTGATGGAGAAAGCCGGGCTGTTCTTTGTGCCGGGGCGCTTTTTCGGGGCGCCGGGGACCCTGCGGCTGGGGCTGGGCAGGCCGCCTGAAGTCTTTATGAAAGGGCTTACTCTTCTGGCCGGATTTGCCTGGGGTTCATAGAATTGTGCTATGTTTCATGATAGAATATGCCGGCAAGGGGTGTTGGAAATGAAGAGATCATGGATGGCGGTTCTGTGCCTTGTTCTGGCCGGCTGTGTCCGCGTGGGAGGCGGGCAGACGGGAGAAAACCGGGAAGTCACGGACAGTGCCGATACAGTGAAACAGGTCATGACCTGCACATCAGAGGCGGGCAGTTATGAATTCAACGCACAGGGGGACCAGGTCACAAAATCTGTGCAGACCGAAAGCGTTTCCTTTGAGGAACTCGGCCTGGAACAGGGTGCGGATGCGGCAAAGATCGAAGAAGCGATCACCCGGGTGATGGCAGAATCCTACGGCAGCCTGGAAGGCGTTGATGCCTCGGGTGCCGTGAAGGATGGCCGCGTGGAGATGACGGTTTCCATTGATTATGAGACTGCCGATCACCAGGCGCTGATCGACGCCGGTCTGCTGGAACCCGGAGAACTGGACTCCCAGTACGTCAGTCTGGAACGGACGCAGTCGGAACTGCAGTCCCAGGGGTTTGCCTGCAGGGTCGGATAAATGCGCTACTACATCGCCGACTGCCACTTCTGGCACGCGGCCCTGAACGATCATATGGACTGCCGGGGGTTTGCATCTGTCGGCGAAATGAATGAGCACATGATCGAGTGCTGGAACCGGCGGGTCAGGCCCTGTGACGAGGTGGTGATCCTGGGTGACCTGAGCTGGGGAGATGCAGCCAGGACCACCGAAATTCTTGAGCGGCTGAACGGCCGTCTGTATCTCATCCGCGGTAATCATGACAGGTATCTGAAGGATCCTGCCTTCGATGCCTCCCGGTTTGAATGGATCCGTGACTATGCAGAGCTGAGTGACAACCGCCGCAAGGTGGTCCTGTCCCACTATCCCATGGCCTGCTACAACGGACAGTACCGGTTGGATGAACAGGGCAGTCCCCGCTCCTACATGCTGCATGGACATATCCATGACACGATGGACCAGGCCCTGCTGGATGCCTGGCAGGATATGGCGTCTTCCACCATGGTCACCGATCCCGGCGGGCGCCGGCGGCCTGTCCCCTGTCACCTGATCAACTGCTTCTGCCAGTATTCGGGTTACACGCCGCTGACGCTGGATGAATGGATCGAGACAGACAGAAAGAGAAGAGAAACGCAGAAAGAGAGAGAATTTGATGGAGAAACTGGAGTCAAGGAAGGGTGCCAAGGCGCTGTATGTCCAGATCAAGGACATATACCGGCGCAGGATCCTGGAAGGTGACCTGCAGCCCGGTGACAAGATAGAAAGTGAAACCCAGATTCAGAAGATGTATGGCGTCTCCCGGATCACTGCCCGACAGGCCATTCTGGATCTGGAAAAGGACGGCATGGTCAACCGCGGACGCGGGCGCGGCACTTTTGTCATCTGGAAGCCGGCCATGTCCGAAACCCTGGAAGGGATCCGGGGATTCACGGAAGAAATGCGCCTGCACGGCAGACAGCCCGGCACATCCAGCTGGCATGCCAGCACAAGAGCCTGCGGCAGGCGGATGGCGGCAGCCTTCGGCCTGGACCCGGAACAGGAAGCCTTTGTCGTGGAGCGTGTCTGCACGGCTGACGACATCCGGATTGCATACATCATTTCCTGCTTTCCTGACGGCGGATTCGGCTACCTGGGCGGATCGGTCTATGAGGAAACCGGCGCCCCGGCCCGGGTCGAGGAAGAGCTCTCGGCCCAGCTGCCGGATGAGGAAGTGGTGTCCAGTCTGAACATCTCCCGGACACTGCCGGTTCTGGTCCGCAAGCGCCTCGGGTTTGACAGCGAGGGCAGAGTCATGGAGTATTCCCTGACCTACTACCGCAGCGACCTGTATTCCTGGAACCGCACACAGTGATGAGAAGCACCGCCGCCCGGGGGCTGCGTCAGTCTCTTTCCGGCACAGATCCGGGGAGGGGCTTTTTTTCACCGCAGTTGTCTGCCTGGGCGGGTACAGGAAAAGGCGGTGCCCGCAGGCAGAGAGCAAGAGAATGGAAAGGGCTGGACTGATTCAATGGAAAGGGAAAAACTGGGATCCCGGCTGGGATTCATACTGATTTCGGCGGGATGCGCGATCGGCATCGGCAATGTCTGGAAGTTCCCCTATGTGGCCGGGCTGTACGGCGGCGGGGTGTTCCTGTTCTTCTACCTGCTGTTTCTGCTGATGCTCGGACTGCCGGTCATGACCATGGAATTTGCGACCGGCCGGGCTGCCGGAACCAGTCCTGCCCGGCTGCTGGGAAAACTGGAGCCGGCGGGCACGAAATGGCACTGGTATACACCCTGTTTCCTGGCAGGCAACTGGCTGCTCATGATGTTCTATACTGTCGTGACGGGCTGGATGCTCCGGTATTTTGCGGATATGGTCGCAGGACAGTTTGTAAATGCCGGGCAGGAACAGGTAAGCGCCCACTATGTGGATATGCTGTCGAATCCGGGTCCCCTGGTGTTCTTCACCATTCTGGTGATTGTGTCGGGATTCGGCATCTGTGCCCGGGGCCTGCAGGCCGGACTGGAAAGAGTCACGAAATGGATGATGGGCGCCCTGTTGGTCATCATGGTGGTGCTCGCCGTGAATTCCATGCTGTCCGCCGGGGCTGCAGAAGGCGTGAAGTACCTCTTTGTGCCGGATTTTGCCCGGGCCAGGGAAATCGGCCTGGGCAGTGTCATTGCAGCCGCGATGAACCAGGCGTTCTTCACGCTGTCCCTGGGGATCGGCGCCATGGCCATCTTCGGATCCTATATCGGCAAGGAGCACCGGCTGTTCGGGGAATCCGTGCATATCGCCCTCCTGGACACTTTTGTGGCGCTCACGGCAGCCCTGATCGTGATTCCTTCCTGTTTTGCCTACAACGTGGAAACCACCGCCGGACCGGGTCTGATTTTTGTCACGCTGCCCAACATCTTTGCGGCCATGCCTCTGGGCAGGCTCTGGGGGTCGCTGTTCTTCCTGTTCCTGAGCTTTGCCGCCTTTTCCACGATCCTGGCGGTGTTCGAGAACATCATTTCCAGCACCATGGACCTGACCGGGTGGTCACGGAAGAAAACCTGTGCTGTCTGTGCGGCAGCGATGATGGTCCTGAGTCTGCCCAGTGCCCTGGGCTTCAATGTCCTCGCCGGGCTCCAGCCGCTGGGAGCTGGAAGCACGATCATGGACCTGGAGGATTTCCTGGTTTCCAACATCCTGCTGCCCCTGGGATCGCTGGTGTTCGTGGTGTTCTGCACCTGGAAACAGGGCTGGGGCTGGAACCGGTTCACCGAAGAAGCCGATACCGGCCGAGGATTGCGGTTTCCGAAATGGATCCGGACTTATTGCCGGTTCCTGCTCCCGGCAATCATTGCAGTGATCCTGATCACCGGCATTCTCCCCGGCTGAATCCATCCGCAAGGACCGCTGTCGTCAGACAGATGGGATGAAACTGACAAAAACCCGGATCCTTCCAGGCACCTCTCGCTGCTTGCAGCAGACAGGTGGCGGGAGAATCCGGGTTTCTTTTGTGCAGGCTGCCCCTTTGTCAGAACCCGGGGCAGGCGGCAGGCCTGGCCGGGAACCTGTTTCAGGAGCCGGCAGATGCGGGTGACTCAGCGTTCTGTCACAGCCGGCATGTGCTGCGCAAACCACTGTCGCAGCGTGGCAGCTGTGTCCTTCAGGCAGCCGGGCTCAAAGGGCACCTGCAGATGCGCCCTGTGCATGAGGTCCCGGAACGGCAAGGTGCCGCCCAGCCGGCAGATCTGGAGATAATCCTGGAATGCCCCGCTGTCCCGATCGAGCATCCGGGCCAGAAACTGCAGGGCAGCCACCTGTGCCAGGGTGTAGTCAATGTAATAGAACGGGTCCATGAAGATGTGCAGCTGGCGCATCCACCATCCGCCTCGCTCCAGAACGTCGATTCCGCTGTAGTCCTTGTGCGGAAGATACTGTTTTTCCAGTGACCGCCAGCAGGCGTTCCGCTCGTCGGCAGTCCAGTCGGGATGGGCATAGACTTCATGCTGGAAGTGATCCACCAGCACGCCATAGGGCAGAAACTTCACCGCACCGGACAAATGGGCAAAGCGGTACCGGTCTGCTTCGTCTCCAAAGAAAGACTCCATCCAGGGCCATGTGAAGAATTCCATAGACATGGAGTGAATCTCCGCGGATTCACTGGTGGGCCAGGCAAGGTCTGACGGGAACACAGGCGTGGAGGACCAGACCTGGAAGGCGTGGCCTGCTTCATGCGTCAGGGTTTCCACGTCTGACTGCGTGCCGTTGGAATTGGCAAAGATGAACGGAGCCCTGTGATCGGGAAGCCAGGTGCAGTAGCCGCCGGCGGCTTTTCCCGGCCGGGCCTCCAGATCCATCAGCTGGCGGGCAGACATGTCGTCGAAGAAGCGCCCGGTTTCCTCCGAGAGTTCCCGGTACATCCGCTGTGCCCGTGCGGTCATTTCACTGCCGGCACAGACCGGGGCCGGGTTTCCGGAGGGAAATTCCGATTTTTCCTGCCAGACGGGAAGGGTCGCGGTATGCAGGCGCTGTTTCTGCGCGGTGTACAGTTCCTGACAGAGCGGGACGATATCTTCCAGGATCTGCTGCCGGTAGGTTTCCACATCCTGCCGGTCATAGTCGAAGCGGTGCATCCGCAGATACCCGAGATCGATGAAGGATTCGAAGCCCAGACAGTGTGCCATGTCTGTGCGGACCTGGACCAGGTCACTGAAGAGTGCCTGCAGCTCCGGTTCGTTCTGCGCAAACCATCCCCAGTATGACAGACTGGCTGCTTTCCGGACCTCCGGGTCGGGATCGTTCATGGGTTTCTCGAGCTGTGCCAGGGTATGCAGTATTCCGTCAAAGGGGATCTGGGCGGAGGCAATCAGGTTCTGGTAGGCGGAAGCCAGGGAGGCTTCCTTCTGCAGCAGGGGGATGATCTCCGGTGAAAAACTTTGCCGGTCCATCTCAGCCGCCATGAACCAGGTTTCGGGAATGACCTGTTCAATGTCCGGCCGGAACGGACTGTGCAGGACCTGATCGAGGATCTTCTGGAAAGACTCCTCGATCAGGGGCATCGAGGCATCGAACCAGTCATTCTCCGCGGTATAGAACGGATCCCTGGTATCCAGGGTATGGCGGATGGCCGCCAGTTCCGCCAGGGTCATGAAATGCGATTTCAGGTCGTCATATTCATGCAGAATCTCCAGAAAAGCAGGAGCATCCCCGGCCTGCTGCAGGGACTGCAGGATGCGGTCCAGCTGTGCCTGAAGGTCTGCCAGGTCGGGTCGGGTATAGGGAAAGCCGTTGAATGTCATGAAATCTCCTTGTATTGCACAGAAACGTGCGGATTTGTGTCAGTACCGGAAGACATGTACCGGGTGACTCTGGTATAGTGCAATGGTCCGGCAGAGGTTCTTTCATTTCATCTTTTGTCTTCCGGACAAGCGGCCTCATTTGCGATCTGAGGTCTTTTTTTGTGTCCGTGCATTCCTGTGCCTCCTTATCATACAGCGGGATGCCGTCGATGAAAGGCAGGAAGTCACGTCCGGCAGACTGCCGATAGCAGGCACAAGGGTCACCGGGTATAAAAAAAGCGCCGCTGTTGCGGCGTTGTCTGCTAGATGGTGACGCGTACGGGATTCGAACCCGTGAATGCATGCGTGAAAGGCATGTGAGTTAACCGTTTCTCCAACGCGCCAATCTATATTTGAACTCTGGCCTGAGTGCCTGTCTAATATACCACATCAGTTTTTCCTGTCCACCAGTTTGTTCAGAATATTTTCAAAATGCGCCTGTTTGTCCCTCAGGATCTCTGCAAACACCGGATCCTGACGCGTTTCCAGTAGCATCTGTGCCCAGTTGGCCCAGATCATGTCGGCCACCAGCTCGAACACCATGATCTGCCATTCGGGATATGAACTGTTGTATCCCTCGAGAAACTGCGCACGGGCAGCAGGGTCCAGGATGCTGTTTTCCGACAGAAACCCGGCCAGGTCAAACCGGGGATCGCCTGCAGCCGCATATTCATAGTCGATGAGCCAGTCCCGGTCCTGTCCCAGAAGGATATTCCCGCAAACCAAGTCGTTGTGACACAGACAGAGCGGCTCCCAGAGAGAACGGGCGCAGTCCAGGATCTCCTGTTCATAGGGAAAGGAAACCGGGGTCCTGGTCCGGCTGCGGTACTGCACCAGCTTTTCGAAGGGATCGAACACTGTCTCGACCGGCGGCTTTCTGTGCAGAAAGGCAACAAGCTGTCCGGCGCGTCTGTATCTGTCTGCATCAGCGGACTCGCCGAATGTCACAGCCTGCACTCGCCGGCTCAGTTTCTCGCCGGTTGTCCGGTCATAGTACAGCGTTGGCACATCCAGATCCGCAGCGAGTTCCATGGCGCGAATCTCCGCATCGTGGCTTGTGGCCAGCAGAGCCGCTCCCGGTTTCGGCCGCCGCCAGAAATACTGACGGTCTTGCGCTGTCACCAGCAGATTCTCATTGGAAATCCCCAGATTCGTCGGTTCAATGGTAAAGTCCGTGCTGCCGACTGCAGCTGCGATCGTCCGTTCATCCATATCTGTATGATACTCCCACTATGATACTCCCACAGGCCAGGGAGACACATTTCCTGGCATATCCCTCTCATGGGATATAATGAAGCTGTTCAGACCGCTCTGATACCGGGGAACTCACCTGGTGCGGGAGCAAAGGAGACCAGTTATGGAAAACAATGAATACAAACCCGGAGAATCCAGGGAAGAAGATACCCTGCAGGATGCCCCGAAACCGGCAGAAACGGCCGGCGAGCCTGCTGCAGACACACAGAAGGATGTCAGTGCACTCAAACGTGAAACGGCCAGGGCTGTGAGTGAACTTCCGGAGATTCCCTCGGATGACAAAACAGCCGATCCGGCTGCATCGACTGACACACAGGATCGGGTGAAGGAAGCGGGTCCGGCAGAGAAAGCACAGGATGAAAACCGGCAGGATGCCGGCGACCATCAGGATCCGGAAGCCGATGCAGCCGGAAGCGGCCCGGAAACCGCAGGACAGGTTCCGCCCCGCCCGAAGAATGGTCCCGACCCGAAGATGCCCCGTCCACCCCGGGACGGCGGACCTGCCGGACAGATCCGCAGGGCGTCCTCCAATCCCGCCGCAGCCTTGATCCTTGCAGTCGTGGGACTGGTCTTTGCGGTGATCGGTTCTGTGGGCAGCTGGTGGCTTGTCGCCGGTGTCATTTCCGTACTGCTTTCTGCCGCGGCGCTCTTCTTTGCCTGGCACGCCTGGAGACCCCGCCGGCTGGAGATGCTCGCTCTGTCTCTGGCAGCCGCGGTGCTGGCCATTGCGGTATTTGCCCTGGGGCACGGTATCACAGGCACTATCCAGCGCATGTCCTGGAACACAGGGATCCGGTATGAATACGGCGAACCCTGGGATCCCTATGATGAAGCAGAGGACTACTACCGGGATTTCTTCGGACATGACGATGACTGGTATGGCATCGATGAGTACAACGGGTACTGGGACTGAGACCGTCATCAAAGTGACAAAGTGACTGGGATTTATCTCAGTCTGCCACGGAATTGCAGGAAAGCCGCTTGAAAGAGCGGCTTTTTTTGAGTAGAGTAAATAAGCATGCGTGGGAGGGCGAGAGCCCGGAAACCACTGCATAAGACAAATACAGGAGGTGTCTTATGGCCAAGAAAAAAGTAACGAAAGTCTGCAAGCTCCAGTTCATGGCCGGCGGTGCAAAACCCGGACCGGCGCTGGCTTCTGCAGGCATCAACATGCCGCAGTTCTGCAACGCATTCAACGATGCGACCAAGGACCGCAAAGGTGATGTCGTACCTGTCATCATCACTGCCTATGAAGACAAGAGCTTCGATTTCCAGCTGAAAACCACTCCGGCTGCAAACCTGCTGAAGAAAGCTGCCGGCATCAGCAAGGCCAGCGGTGACCAGAAGGTGACTGCAGGATCCATCACCAAGGATCAGCTGAAGGAAATTGCCGAGTACAAGATGCCGGACCTCAACGCCAACGATGTTGAGGCTGCCATGAAGATCATCGCAGGCACTGCGAAGAACATGGGCATCAAAGTGGAAGGCATGGAATAGGAGAACGACATGGCAAAGACTAGCAAGAGATACAGAGCAGCTGCCGAAAAGGTGGACTTCGAAAAAGCTTATCCCGTTGCAGAGGCTGTCGCCCTGGCAAAGGAACTGGCAAGCGCGAAGTTTGACGAAACGGTGGAGCTGTGCTTCAACCTGAACGTTGACCCCCGTCACGCAGATCAGCAGATCCGTGGCGCCATGGTTCTGCCCAACGGCACCGGCAAGACACAGAAAGTGGCTGTCGTGGCTGAAGGCGACAAGGCCCGCGAGGCCGAAGAAGCCGGTGCTGATTTTGTCGGCTCCGACGAAATGATCCAGAAGATCCAGGGCGGCTGGATGGACTTCGATGTCCTGATCGCCACTCCCAACATGATGGGCAAACTGGGTCGTCTGGGACGCATTCTGGGCCCCAAGGGTCTGATGCCGAACCCGAAGACCGGAACGGTGACCATGGATGTGGCCAATGCCGTAAACGAAGTCAAGAAGGGTAAAGTAACCTACCGTGTGGACAAGGACGGCAACATCAATGTCCTGATCGGCAAGGTATCCTTCGATGACGGCAAGCTGGTGGAAAACTTCAACGCGATCTTCAACACGATCCTGAAGGCACGTCCGACCAAGGTCAAGGGAACCTACATGAAGAACCTGGTGCTGTCCACAACCATGGGCCCCGGCATCAAGGTCGAGATTGTAAAATAACATTTGACATCCTGCAGTGATGCAGGTAGATTTAGATTGTTATCGATATTCCAAAGACAGTAACGGCGAAAGCTTAATCATGTTACCGAGGGACGCAGATACTTGTTTTTAAGTATGCAAGCCCGCGGTCCGCGGGCTTTTGTATTTTGGATATCATGACGATAGAAGCAGAGGTGGAAGAATGAACAAAGACATCCTCGCGCAGAAGGAAGCTGCCGTCAGCGCTCTGACGGACCGCATGAAAGATGCTGCCAGCATTGTGCTGGTGGAATACCGCGGTCTGACAGTGGCTGAAGTGACGGAACTGCGTAAGCTCCTGCGTGCTGAAGACGTCGACCTCCAGGTCTACAAGAACACCATCGCACAGCGTGCAGCCCGCTCACTGGGCTACGATGCCTTCGCCGAAGTCCTGAAAGGACCCAACGCCCTGGCATTCGGTGCCGATCAGGTTGCACCGGCGCGTGTACTGGCGAAGTTCGCCAAGGATCACGACAAGCTGATCGTGAAGAACGGTGTTGTGGACGGTGCAGTCGTCGACGAAGAAACCATCAAGACACTGGCAGCTCTCCCCAACAAGGAAGGCATGCTGGCGCGCTTTGCATCGACCCTGAACGCTCCGGTCATCAAGTTCGCGATGACTGTGAAGGCACTGGCCGAAGCAAAGGAAAACGGCGGAGCAGCCCCGGCCGAAGAAGCGGCTGCCGAATAACAGGAGGAAATCAAAATGGCTAAACTGACACAGGAAGACATTCTGGCATATCTTGAGGAGGCAACCATCCTCGAGCTGAACGACCTGGTAAAGGCGATCGAAGACAAGTTCGGCGTTGTGGCTGCTGCTGCAGTTGCTGCTCCGGCTGCTGAAGAGACAAAGGATGAAGGTCCGTCCGAAGTAACGGTTACCCTGACATCCGTAGGCGGCACCAAGGTTGCTGTCATCAAGGCTGTCCGTGAAATCACCGGTCTGGGCCTGGTAGATGCGAAGAAACTGGTTGACGGCGCTCCCGCTGCGATCAAGGAAAACATTTCTCCGGAAGAAGCCGATCAGATCAAGGAAAAACTGATGGCTGCCGGTGCAACTGTCGAAATCAAGTAAGATCTTTCTTGCTGACTTTCAGGCTCGGACTCTTCCGGGCCTTTTTTGTATAATGAGAGACATGGATCCGATACAGATTGAACAGCTTTCAAAGCGCTATGGTCAGACGACGGCCCTCGCGGGATTTTGCGCCACCATACCCGCGGGGTCCATTACAGTGGTCTTCGGGCCCTCCGGTTCGGGGAAAACGACTCTGCTGCGTATTCTTGCAGGACTGGAACAGCCGGAGGAAGGCACGGTGCAGGGGATTCCGGAGAGCGTGAAGATGACTTTCCAGGACGGAAAACTGCTGCCTCATGCCACGGTGCTGCACAACGTCATGTATGGTCTGGATGCCCGCCAGTGGTCCCGGCAGGTGCGGGAGCAAAAGGCGCGTCAGGCCATGGAACTCTGTGGCTGTCCGCCGGAAAACCAGGTGGCCGGCACCCTGTCCGGGGGACAGAGGCAGCGGGCTGCCCTGGCCCGGGCAATCGTTTCCCGGCCGGATCTGCTGCTGCTGGATGAATCGTTTTCCTCTCTGGATCAGGCTTCGAGGAAGGAACTTCAGACGGTCCTGCTCAGGCTGCAGGCCAGACTGCATATGACGGTTGTGTTTGTCACCCATGATCCGCAGGAAGCGCTGCGGCTGGCCGATACCCTGATCCTGCTGAAGAACGGGACATGTGCGGGCTGCCATGACCGGGATACGATGCAGGAGGCACTGGCAGCGGAATCCGGCGAAGGACAGGACCCGGATCATGAAGGGAAGTGACTGCCCTGCGTCCGTGTTCTGCCTTACGGTGAGGCGGGACGAAACAGCGCAGCAAAAAAGGAGCATGAACCGGCATGCTCCTCTTTGCTGTATGATCTGCTTCCGACGGCTGCAATGGAAATGCGGCAGTCCGGTCGTGACCGTCCAGGCGGTTATTCCCCGGCTTCCTGCGCCAGGATCTGCTTGACGGCATTGTAGATCCCGTCGTGATAGACATCGGTGGTTTCTATATCCGCAAAGCTCTTGACGTAGTCCGTGGCGCTTCCCATGGCCACGCCGATGCCGGCTTTTTCCAGCATCTGTGTGTCGTTGGTGGAATCGCCGAATGCGATGGCATCCTCCCAGTCCAGACCTTCGTAGTCAAGGACTGCCTGAATGCCTTCGGCTTTGTCTGTGGCACTGTTGAAGATGTCGTAGGCAATGCCTTCGGTCTTGATGTTGATCAGATCCGAGCGCAGATTGGGGTGTGCTTCCATGAAGGCGTCCAGGCCTGCAGGATCCTTGGTGAGGATCACGGCGTTGAATACTCTGTGGCGTTTGTGGAAGGAATGTGTCGGGTCGTAGAACAGACTGTCCAGCACATTGGCATATTTGGAAAAATAATACATAGGATAGAAATCGTTGTAGATATAAGTGGCATCACCGAAATGGAACATCAGTCCATATTCGTTGTCCTTTGCCAGCTGCACAAGATCGTTGACGGTCCGCTGCACAATGGGGAAGGCGTTGATTTCATTGAGATCTCTGTCCAGGATGTAGCCGCCGTTGATCAGGACGTAATAATCAAATTCCACGCGGTCCATGATCAGCTTCATCTGATTCAGCGGCCGTCCGGTGGCGGCCACGATTTTGTAACCCGCCTGGCGCAGCTGGTCAATGGCTGCCAGGGTGGATTCCTGAATGATGTCATTCTCTGTCTGGTAGAGAGTGCCATCCATGTCGATGAACGCAATTTTATGTTTCATTGGTTAATTCTCCTTTATGTATCGATGTTATGCGGGGTTTTCAGCACCAATTTGTGCTTTTTGGGCTTTTTGGGACTTTTCGGATGTCCGTCTGTCACAGTCTGATTATAGCGCACCCGGGAGCTGCCTGCAGTGATGGGACATGAGGGAGCGGGTTCATTCATGCACTCCGGTTCCTTCACAGCAGGGAGGCAGGAGAGCCGCAGACAGAACCGGAACCGGCGGCATGGACCCTCATCTCCTGCAGGCGAAGGGGGGGACTCTCTGCCTGCCGCAAATTTCCTGTTGCATTCTGGCATCATCTTCTGCTATACTGCTACCCGTACGCAAAGGCTCTGCAAACGAGCCTTTTCTATCGGGCCATCAATGAACCGCCCGGGTTCGTGTACCACATATGATCAGAAAGGAGATCACCTGATGCCTACAATCAACCAGTTGATCCGCAAAGGCCGCAAGGCAGGCGAAAACGTCTCCAAGTCACCGGCTCTGAACCGCGGATACAACTCCCTGAAATCCCGTCCGACCAACCTGTCTTCTCCCCAGAAGCGCGGTGTCTGCACCCGTGTCGGAACAATGACCCCGAAGAAACCTAACTCCGCTCTCCGGAAATATGCCCGTGTCCGCCTGTCCAATGGCATGGAAGTCACTGCATACATCCCCGGCATCGGCCACAACCTGCAGGAGCACTCCGTAGTGCTGATCCGCGGCGGCCGTGTCAAGGATCTGCCTGGTGTCCGCTACCACATTGTCCGCGGCACACTTGACTGCGCCGGCGTTAACGACCGCAAGCAGTCCCGCTCCCTGTACGGCACAAAGAAGCCGAAGAAGTAGGAAGGAGATCTGACACATGCCGAGAAAAGGACACATTGCAAAACGTGACGTTCTGGTGGATCCCATTTACAACTCCAAGCTGGTTACCCGCCTGATCAACAAGATCATGCTCGACGGCAAGCGCGGAACAGCCCAGAACATTCTGTACAACGCCTTCGACATCGTCGAAGTGAAGACCGGCAAGCAGCCGATGGAAGTCTTCGAACAGGCCCTGGAAAACGTGATGCCCCAGCTGGAGCTGAAGCTGCGCCGTGTCGGCGGTGCCAACTACCAGGTGCCCGTGGAAGTATCCGATGAGCGCCGTCTGACGCTGGGTCTGCGCTGGCTGGTGAACTACGCCCGTCTGCGCAACGAAAAGACCATGGAGCAGCGCCTGGCAGCTGAAATCATCGACGCGGCCAACAACACCGGAGCAAGCGTGAAGAAGCGTGAATCCGTCCACAAGATGGCCGAAGCGAACAAGGCATTCGCCCACTACCGCTGGTAATTTCAAGGAAGGAATATATATATGCCTAGAGAAGTCTCCCTGAAGGATACCCGCAACATCGGAATCATGGCTCATATCGACGCCGGAAAAACGACAACGACCGAGCGTATCCTGTACTACACAGGCGTCAACCACAAAATGGGCGAGACCCACGATGGCGCCTCCACGATGGACTGGATGGCCCAGGAACAGGAACGGGGCATCACCATCACATCCGCGGCCACGACAGCATTCTGGAAGGGTCACCGGATCAACATCATCGATACTCCGGGTCACGTGGACTTCACTGTCGAAGTAGAGCGCTCCCTGCGCGTGCTGGACGGTGCGGTTACGGTTCTGGATGCAAAGGCCGGCGTAGAGCCTCAGACCGAGACTGTATGGCGTCAGGCTACGGAATACAACGTTCCGCGTATCGTGTTCGTCAACAAAATGGATGCGATCGGTGCAGACTTCATCATGTCCTGCAACACGATCGTTGACCGTCTGGGCGCAAAATCCTGCCCCATCCAGCTGCCGATCGGTGCCGAAAGCACGTTCAAGGGCATCGTGGACATCATCGAGCGCAAGGCCGAGATTTACACCAACGACCTGGGTACAAACATTGAAGTCACGGATGTTCCCGAAGACCTGCAGGATCTGACGGAAGAATACCGCATGAAGCTGCTGGAATACCTGGCAGACTACGATGAAGACTTGATGATGCAGGTCCTGGAAGGCGAAGAACCCTCTGTGGAGGAAATCAAGCGCGTCCTGCGCATTGCTGTCTGCAACGGCGACTTCTTCCCGGTACTGTGCGGTTCCGCCTACAAGAACAAAGGTGTCCAGATGGTTCTGGATGCCGTGGTTGACTACCTGCCCAGCCCGCTGGACATCCCGTCAATCAACGGCACGACCCTGGATGGCGAAGCCGAGCAGCGTCACGCCTCGGATGACGAGCCGTTTGCAGCGCTGGCGTTCAAGATCGCTGCCGACCCCTTCGTAGGCAAGCTGTCCTTCTTCCGCGTCTATTCCGGAAAGGCAACGGCAGGCAGCTACGTCCTGAACTCCACGAAGAACAAGAAGGAGCGCTTCGGCCGGATCGTGCAGATGCACGCCAACGCCCGAAAGGAAATCTCCGAGGTCTATGCCGGTGACATCGCTGCGGCTGTCGGTCTGAAGAACACCACGACAGGCGACACCCTGTGCGATGAAAAGAATCCGATCATCCTGGAGTCCATGGAATTCCCGGAACCCGTGATTGAGCTGTCCCTGGAACCCAAGACAAAGGCCGACCAGGACAAGATGGGTCTGGCGCTGGCAAAACTGGCGGAAGAAGACCCCACGTTCAAGACATATACCAATGAAGAAACCGGTCAGACCATCATCGCGGGTGTCGGTGAACTTCACCTGGACATCATCGTTGACCGTCTGCGCCGCGAGTTTAAAGTGGAAGCCAATGTCGGCAAACCGCAGGTAGCCTACCGCGAAACCATCCGCGACACCGCGGAATGCGAAGGCAAGTACATCCGTCAGTCCGGTGGTAAAGGTCAGTACGGCCACGTATGGATCCGCTTCGAGCCCAACGAAGGCAAGGGCTTCGAGTTCGTGGATGCTGTCGTGGGCGGTACGGTTCCCCGTGAATTCATCAAGCCGACCAACGAAGGCCTGGTGGATGCGCTGGACAACGGCATGATTGCCGGGTATCCCGTCATTGACATCAAAGCCACTCTGTTTGACGGTTCCTACCACGATGTGGACTCCAGTGAAATGGCGTTCAAAATCGCCGCATCCATGGCGCTGAAAGAAGCTGCCAAGAAGTGCAAGCCTGTGCTGCTGGAACCCATCATGTTCGTGGAAGTCACCGCTCCCTCTGAATACCTGGGTTCTGTCATGGGCGACGTTTCCAGCCGCCGCGGCCAGATCACCGAGCAGGAAGAACGCGGCAACGCCGTGATCGTCCGTGCCATGATCCCGCTGTCGGAAATGTTTGGCTACGTCACGGATCTGCGTTCCTTCACACAGGGCCGCGGCAACTACTCCATGAAGTTCGACCACTACTCCGAGGTTCCCAAGAGCATTTCCGAGAAGATCATCAAGGAAAGCGCGTCCAACTAGCTCCGGTTTCAGTTGCCTTTATTCAAAGGCTGCAATAAAATGATTAGGACCGGATATTTTCAAAACAGGAGGAAATCAAATGGCTAAGGAAAAATTTGACAGAAGTAAAACTCACGTAAATATCGGCACCATCGGCCACGTTGACCACGGCAAGACTACGCTGACCGCTGCCATCACCAAGGTTCTTGGTGAAAAGGGTATGGCGAAGGCCACTGCCTATGATGAAATCGATGGCGCTCCCGAAGAAAAGGAACGCGGCATCACCATCAACACTGCACACGTTGAATACCAGACAGACAAGCGTCACTATGCACACGTTGACTGCCCGGGCCACGCTGACTATGTAAAGAACATGATCACCGGTGCCGCTCAGATGGACGGTGCGATCCTGGTAGTAGCCGCATCCGACGGCCCGATGCCCCAGACCCGCGAGCACATCCTGCTGGCCCGTCAGGTAGGCGTTCCCTACATCGTTGTATACCTGAACAAGTGCGACATGGTTGACGACGAAGAACTGATCGACCTGGTTGAAATGGAAGTCCGTGAACTGCTGAACGAGTATGGCTTCGATGGCGACGAAACTCCGATCATCCGCGGTTCCGCTCTGAAGGCACTGGAAGGCGATCCGAAGTACACCGGTTCCATCGACGAGCTGATGGAAGCTGTTGATACATGGATCCCCGATCCCGTACGTGAAACAGACAAGCCGTTCCTGATGGCTGTCGAAGACGTTATGACCATCTCCGGCCGTGGTACTGTTGCCACCGGACGTGTAGAGCGTGGTACAGCTCACCTGGGTGACGAAGTGGAAATCGTCGGAATCAAGCCGACCCGCAAATCCGTACTGACCGGTCTGGAAATGTTCCACAAGCAGCTGGACGAAGCACAGGCTGGCGACAACATCGGTGCCCTGCTGCGTGGTGTTGCACGTGACGAGATCCAGCGTGGACAGTGCCTGGCCAAGCCGGCTTCCGTACACCCCCACACAACCTTCAAGGCTCAGGTATATGTTCTGAGCAAGGATGAAGGCGGACGTCACACACCGTTCGTTTCCAACTACCGTCCTCAGTTCTACTTCCGTACAACTGACGTAACCGGTGTCATCACACTGCCGGAAGGCACAGACATGGTTATGCCCGGCGACAACGTGGAAATGAACGTTGAACTGATCGCTCCGATCGCGCTGGAAAACGGTACAAAGTTCTCCATCCGTGAAGGCGGCCACACAGTTGGTGCCGGCAACGTTACCGAGATCGTAGCCTAAGCAGAAACACAAAGCCCTTCGGGGCTTTTTTTGTGTTTGTCCACAGGTATTGAAAATACCTTACATATCTTTGAAAAATGTACGAAAATGACAAAGGGAACCCATAATTCTTTGACAATACGTTTCAATCGTGTTTCCATAAAAAGGAACGATGAGAAAGGAGTTCAGTATGTCCAACAATACGGAAGCCAAAAACGTCAATACCAAAAGAATGACATGGTATACGCTGGCGTTTATGGCGTTCTCCACGGTATGGGGATTCGGAAATGTCGTCAATGGATTCGGCTATTTCAACGGGACACAGGTCATCTTCTCATGGATCCTGATGTTTGTTCTGTACTTCGTACCGTACGCTCTGATGGTCGGCGAGCTGGGATCGGCCTTTAAAAACCTCGGTGGAGGTGTCACCTCCTGGGTTCTGGAAACAACCAACCCGAAACTTGCCTATTATGCAGGCTATACCTACTGGGTCGTGCACATTCCTTATATTGCATCCAAGGGTTCCGGCGGTCTGAAGGCCCTGGCCTGGATGTGCCTGAAGAATTCCTGGTATGATGCTCTGCCCACATGGCAGGTTCAGCTTGCAACTGCGGTGGTGTTCCTGCTGTTCTGCTGGATCGCGACCCGTGGTCTGAGCGTTCTGAAGCCCCTGGCTTCTCTGGCCGGCACCACGATGTTTGCCATGTCGCTGCTCTACATCCTCATGATGTTTGCGGCACCGGCCATCAACCCGGCTGCCAGCTTCTCCAACATTGACTGGAGCTGGGAAAACATCATCCCGCAGTTCAACGTACAGTACTTTACATCGCTGTCGATCCTTGTGTTCGCTGTCGGCGGATGCGAGAAGATCTCTCCGTATGTAAACAAGGTTGAAAACCCGGCCAAGAACTTCCCGAAGGGCATGATCGCGCTGGCCATCATGGTCATGGTCTGCGCCATTCTGGGTACCATCGCCATGGCTCTGGTGTTCTCTCCGGTGACCATGACAGTGGCAGCGGATGGAACCATCGCCGGTGCAGAAGTGACTGCCGGCAGCTCTTTCCAGGTATTTGCCCTTGGCCAGAATGCACAGACGATCAAGGATGCAGTGGCTGCAGCCGGTTCCGCCGGTGTGGATCCTGCCGTGATCGATGGATGGGTAACTGCACAGACCGGTCAGGATTTTGCGATGGCCATGACCAGCACAGGCTTCATTGCCAACGGTCAGTACGAAGCCATGCGTGAGCTTGGCGGCCTGTACCACGTCGGCAACCTGTTTGTCATTCTGTACGGTGCCTGCAACGCCATCGGCCAGTTCTCCACTCTGACGCTGTCCATCGACGCGCCCCTGCGGATGCTGCTGGATGACGAAAACGCACGTCAGTATGTTCCGAAAGCACTGCTCAAGCAGAACCGGTTTGGTGCCTACACCAATGGTATCCTGCTGATCGTTGTTCTCTCCGGTGCCATCATTGCCATCCAGCTGATGGGATCCGGCGCAAGCGACGTCATCGCATGGCTGACCCGTCTGAACTCCGTCTGCATGCCGATGCGTTATCTGTGGGTATTCTTCGCCTACATCATGCTGCGTAGACAGAGTGCAAAATTCCCGCGGGAATATGAATTCGTCAAGAACAACGGCGTGGCCCTGTTCTTCGGCTTCTGGTGCTTCTTCGTTACGGCAGCCTGCTGTCTGATGGGAACCATTGACCTGAGCGATATGGGCCGGACAGTTCTGAACATCGCCGCTCCGATCGTGTACCTGCTCCTGGGTATGATCATGCCCATGATCCGCAAGCGCGAAGACGAAAAAGGCGCGTAAAGGCACGTATAAGAATTGCTCATTATAAAGGGAGACTCCGGTCTCCTTTTTTTCATAAGGGAGGGATCCTGTTTCAGAGACCGCTTCTTTGCCCCGTGCCGTGGGGTGCCCGACGGACCTCGGGGGACAAAGGACGCGGGAAATGCTAAACTTTCTAATGGAGGAACTTACACTATGAATTATTTGGATACAGCGAAAGAGCTGACAGAATTTATCCGGAAATCACCCAGTATGTTCCACACCATTCACACGGTGCGGGAATACCTGGATGCAGAAGGATTCACATATCTGCCGGAAGGGCAGGCCTGGCAGGTGCAGCCTCATGGCCGGTATTACACCACGCGAAACGGCAGCAGCCTGATCGCCTTCAAGACAGGCAGCGACATCACGGATTTCCATTTCCAGATGACAGCGGCACACTCCGATTCTCCGTGCTACAAGGTAAAGACAGTGGCGGAGCTGGAGGGACCCAATGAATACCTGAAGCTGGATGTGGAGGCCTATGGCGGCATGATCGACTCCACCTGGCTGGACCGTCCGCTGACTGTCGGCGGCCGTGTGTTTGTCCGGGAAGGAAACGGCATGAAAAGTCATCTGCTGTACATCGACCGGGACATCCTGCTGATCCCCAACGTGGCGATCCATTTCAACCGTCAGGTCAATGACGGGTACAAATTCAACCGCCAGGTGGACCTGCTGCCGCTGTTTTCCGCCGGGGCACTGAAAAAAGGCGCCTTTGATGAAATGGTGGCGAGTGAACTCGGTGTGGCAAAGGAAGACATCCTGGCCAAGGACCTGTTCCTGGTAAACCGGGAAACCGGCAGGGTATGGGGCTATGAAGACGAGTTCGTATCCAGCCCGAAGCTGGATGACCTGGAGTGCTCGTTTGCGAGCCTGAAGGCCTTCATTGCGGCGGACAACCCGAAGAGCGTGAATGTCTACTGCTGTCTGGACAACGAGGAAGTGGGATCCAACACGAAACAGGGTGCAATGAGCACATTCCTGAAGGACACACTGACAAGAATCGCCTCCTGTCTGGGATATTCGGAGGAGGAATACCTGCAGGCTGTGGCTAAGTCCTTCATGGTTTCCTGCGACAACGCCCATGCGGTTCATCCCAACCACCCGGAGAAAACCGATGCGGTCAACTGCTGCTGGCTCAATGGCGGCATTGTCATCAAGGAAAGCGCAAACCAGAAATACACAACGGATGCCTATTCCCGGGCGCTGTTCACAGCCATCATGAACACGGCAGGAGTGCCGGTGCAGACATTCGCCAACCGCTCCGATGTCCTGGGCGGCAGCACGCTGGGAAACCTCTCCAACATCCAGGTTTCCGTGAATGCGGTGGATATCGGCCTGGCACAGCTTGCGATGCACTCGAGTTTTGAAACCGCCGGTTCAAAGGACCCCGAGTACATGATCAGGGGACTGACGGCATATTTTGAAACCGACGTCCGGATCCAGGAAAGCGAAGGAGCACTGTTCGAATAATGGCAGCGATGCCCTATCCCTGGCTGTCGGCCACAGACAAGAGTCTGCTGGACAGTGAAGAGGTCCTGGCTGCCATTGACCGGAAGAACTGGTCCAGAGGCAAAAAGGACCTGTATGCACAGTATTACCTCGAGCAGCGTGCAAAGTACGTGGAAGAAGAGCGGATGAAGGACTTCCGGCTGAATGCTGCGGATCTGAAATCCTGGCGGCGTCAGTCGGCCTTCAGGCGGTTTGCATCGGAGTACGAACGACAGCAGCTGGAGAAATTCCGGATCAGCGGGATGATCACCACCATCTGCATGACCCTGGTCCTGTTCTTTGCCAAGGCGATGTGGGAGGGGGAGTATTTCATCAACTTCTCCGTGGATGCGATTGTCGGCACCATTGCCCTTGTCGTGGCAGCGAGCCAGTACCGGATCAAGTACAGCGTTATCACGAAGTTCACACGCAGCCGGGATTATATCCTCATGGATGTTTTGAGTGTTCTTCTTTGTCTGCTTCTGAAGGTGTGGCTGCCTGCCAGTCTGGATTTCTCTCTGTTTGTCCTGCTCATGAATTATTTCCTGCAGAAGAAGCGCTTCGAGGAATCCGAGGCGGCTTTCCTGAAAGAAAACTGACAGCCTGAACACCTGCTGACGGGAAGGATCCTGACGGCAGGTGTTTTGTTGCTGCCGGGCAGCTTGAATGTACGCGCTGCACGGCAGACCGGATATCCGCAGCAGTCCGGGACCTGCTGGCAGGCGGCGGCAGGCAGGAGAGACCGGGGTGACTGTTGCGCAATGGGGCCAGCCGGTATATGATTCAGGTGCACTCAAATCTTCAGGGCAGGGTGAAAGTCCCTACTGGCGGTATACTCCGCGAACCTTCGGGCCGAGCCGGTGAAACTCCGGCAGCAACAGTGACAGTCTGGATGAAAGAAGAGCTTTTTTTGCGCGCGTCCGCAGCGAAGCACCTCGAAGATTTACGGGGTGCTGTCGAACAGGAGGTACGCATGAAAAATCTATCGACAAAAAAAATCGCGCTGGCGGGCATGATCATTGCCCTGTGCATGGCGGTGACGCTGCTGATCCGGCTCCCGCTGGTGCCGGCAGTCCCGTTTCTGAAGTTTGACGGCAAGGATACCATCCTGGCCATTGCGGGGTTCATTTTCGGGGCGGGCTACAGCCTGCTTCTGACGGTGGCCACCTGCTGTCTGGAACCGTTTTTTACAGGAAACGCCACCTGGGTGGATGTGGTGATGAACATCATAAGCACGGTATCCTTTGTCTGCACTGCCGCTGTGCTGTACAAACGGTGGCACACCAAAACAGGCGCCATGAAGGCGCTGCTGGCAGGATCTGTCTGCCAGATCCTGGTCATGACAATCTGGAATTATGTGGTGGACCCGTTTTATTTTCATATGCCGCGTGCTGCCGTCGTACAGATGCTGCCGTGGATCGCACTGTTCAATGTCCTCAAGTGCGGACTGAACAGCGGCATCACACTGTTCATCTACAAGCCGGTGGTCACGGCCCTGCGAAGCCGGGGGCTCGCACCCGAGAGCCATCCGGGTACTTCGGACGGTCGAAGCTATGCCTATGCAGGCGGATTCGTGCTGCTCACGGCGCTGCTTGTCTGCCTGTGTGTGGCCGGACTTATCTGAGACACTGCCAAACCGGCAGCGCATCAGCCAACAGGAGGAATGACAAATGGAATTCGGTACAGCCGAAAAAATACTCTGGGAGAAGCTGGGGGACTGGAAAATCATGGCCCTTGCTTCCTGTGAAGATGACTATCCCATGGTCCGCAATATCAGCGCCATCATGTACGACGGGAAAATCTGGTTCAAGACCGACAGGAATTTCAGAAAAACACAGCAGCTGATTGCAAACCCCCGCGTGGCTCTTTGCTGGAACGGCGTGCAGGTGGAAGGCCTGGCCGAGATCCGCGGCCTGGTGGTGGAAGAACCGGGTCGTGTGTTTGAGAAGAAATACCGGGAATACCTGTGGCAGAGCTACAACCGGTACTCTCATGAAGATACGGAAATCCTCGTATGTGTCGAACCGAGGTTCGTGGAAATCTGGGATGAGGATGAGGACCGGAATGCCTTTCAGATCTTCCTGGATTTCAACCAGGAGACAGCTGAGAAAAAAATGTACGATGTTGAAGAAGAGGGTTGAACCGCCCTCTTTTCTTGTGCTATTATCTTTGAGCATTGCGTAGAAGTGCGAGGTTGCTGACCCACTGAAAAGCGTTGTCATGGTTGGGTTGGGGAATTCGCATGGAGCTATGTTTATCTGAGAATAAACGAAAGGAGCAAACCATGGCAAACAACACAATGAGAATCCGCTTGAAGGCGTACGAGCACCGTATCCTCGACGAATCGGCCAAGAAGATCGTCGACGCTGCTGAAAAGCACGGTGCCAAGAAGGTGATCGGGCCCGTACCCCTGCCGACAGAAAAGCAGGTGGTCACGATCCTGCGCGCTGTCCACAAATACAAGGACAGCCGCGAGCAGTTCGAGATGCGTACGCACAAGCGTTTGATTGAGATCGTTGCGCCGAACAAGGAAACAATCGATTCTTTACAGCGATTAGAACTTCCCAGCGGTGTTGACATCGAGATTAAACTTTAATGGAGGTGTCAGAAATGAAAGGACTTTTAGGAAGAAAACTGGGCATGACGCAGGTTTTCACAGAAGACGGAACGCTCATTCCGGTGACTGTGATCGAGGCGTCCCCCAACGTGGTTCTGCAGCTGAAAACTGCTGAGACAGACGGATACGAAGCCGTACAGCTGGGCTTCGAAGACGTGAAGGAACAGCGCGCGACCAAAGGCGAAAAAGGACACTGCGCCAAAGCCGGCACAGGTCCCAAGCGCTTCGTGCGCGAGGTCCGCGATGCGGACATGGATGTCAAAGTCGGCGACACAGTCGGCGTGGACATCTTTGCCCCGGGTGAAACGGTGGATGTCATCGGCACCAGCAAGGGCAAAGGCTACCAGGGCACCATTTACCGGAACAACGCACACCAGGGACCGAAGACACACGGTGGATCCAAGAACATCCGCCACATCGGGTCTCTGGCAACCAACGGTATCACCTCCCGTCAGGGACGCATCATGAAGGGCACTGCGATGCCCGGTCATGAAGGCCACCTGCGTGTCACTGCACAGAACCTGACGGTCATCAAGGTAGATCCCGAAAACAATTACGTGCTGATCAAGGGCAATGTCCCGGGACCGAAAAAGGGCATGGTCATGATCCGCACTGCAAAGACCAGCAAGGGCGACAAGGAACCTGTTGTGCTGGTTGACTACAGCAAGGAGGTCCAGGAATAATGGCTCAGATCGATGTGATCAACCGCAAGGGCGAAGTGGTCGGCTCCATTGAGCTCAACGACGCCGTATTCGCGATCGAACCGAACCAGCAGGCGCTGTTCGATGCGATCATCATGCAGCAGGCCGGCAAGCGCCAGGGCACTGCAGCAACCAAGGGACGCAGCCAGGTTTCCGGCGGCGGACGCAAGCCCTATCGCCAGAAAGGCACAGGCCGCGCCCGTCAGGGTTCCATCCGTGCTCCGCAGTACCGTGGCGGCGGAACGGTGTTCGGTGCAACGCCCCGTGACTACTCCTACAAAATCAACAAGAAGGTACGCCGCCTGGCCCTGAAGTCCGCTCTCTCCGAGAAGCTGGCCGAAGAGGCATTCGGCGTGATGGACAACCTGGTGATGGATGCCCCGAAAACCAAGGATTTCAAGGCAATCGTGGAAGCCATCCAGGCTCCGAAGAAAACGCTGTTCATTGTTGGAATGGAAGAGGATACAGACAACGCCTACATGTCCAGCCGCAACCTGCCGGGCATTTCCATGATGAACTCCAACGGCATCAACGTCTACGATCTGGTCAATGCCAACAGGATCGTGCTGACGGAAGCCGCCGTCAAAGAAATTGAGGAGGCTCTGGCATAATGAAGGACTACAGAGACATCATCCTGCGCCCGGTCATCACCGAAAAGTCGATGAAACTGATGGCGGATGACAACAAAGTAACGTTCAAGGTGGCACCCACTGCCAACAAGATCGAAGTCAGGAATGCGGTGGAAAAGCTCTTCAATGTGAAGGTGACCAACGTGAACATCCTGAACACAGCTGACAAGAAGAAGCGCGTCGGACGCCACACAGGTGTTGTCCGCGGTTTCAAGAAAGCAGTCGTGACTCTGGCCGAAGGCAGCAGCATCAATCTGTTCGGCGAAGAGTAAAACAGGGAGAAGACGCTATTTCCTGTATAAACATTGCGTAACAGGAGGAACCAAAGGCCATGCCTATCAAGAAATATAAACCTACCACTCCCGGCCGCCGTGGAATGACGACTCTGACGAAGGAAGAGATCACCAAGTCCACACCGGAAAAAAGCCTGCTTGCTCCGCTGAGCAAGAACGGCGGCCGCAACAACAATGGACGCATCACGACCCGTCACAAAGGCGGCGGACACAAGCGTCATTACCGGATCATCGACTTCAAGCGCACAAAGGACGGCATCCCCGCCACTGTGTCCGCGATCGAATACGATCCCAACCGTTCCGCAAACATTGCCCTGCTGACCTATGCAGATGGCGAAAAGCGGTACATCCTGGCTCCCAAGGGTCTGGAAGTCGGAACGAAAATCGTTTCCGGACCGGAGACGGATGTCCGCACCGGCAACTGCATGGAACTGCGCAACATGCCTGAAGGTACGGTTGTTCACAACGTTGAGCTGAAGCCCGGCAAGGGCGGGCAGATGGCACGCTCCGCAGGCAGCTCCGCTCAGATCCTGGGTATTGAAGACAAGTATGTCACCCTGCGTCTGACTTCCGGCGAAGTCCGCAAGGTGCTCGGTACCTGCCGTGCCACGATTGGCACAGTGGGCAACGAAGACCACAGCCTGGTGAACCTGGGCAAGGCCGGCCGTTCCCGCTGGCTGGGCATCCGCCCGACTGTCCGCGGTTCTGTCATGAACCCGAACGACCACCCGCACGGTGGTGGTGAAGGCCGTACCCCGATCGGCCGCAAGGCACCCATGACTCCCTGGGGCAAGAAAGCTCTGGGTGTGAAGACCCGCAACAAGAAGAAGGCGAGCACGAAACTGATCGTACGCCGCCGCAACGGGAAGTAAGAGGAGGAAATCATGAGCCGCAGTCTGAAAAAAGGCCCGTTCGTCGACGACCACCTGATGAAGAAGGTGGAGGCGCTGAACGCTGCCAATAAAAAAGAAGTCATCAAGACATGGAGCCGTCGCTCTACGATCTTCCCTCAGTTCGTGGAACACACATTTGCTGTGCACAATGGCAAGGAACACGTTCCCGTCTATGTAACGGAAGATATGGTAGGACACAAGCTCGGTGAGTTTGTGCCCACCCGCAAATATACCGGCCACGCTTCTGACGACAAGAAGGGCCGCAAGTAGGAGGCAAGGACAATGGAAGTGAAAGCAACAGCCAAAACTCTGAGGATCCAGCCCCGCAAGGCCCGCCTGGTCCTGAACCTGATTCGGGGCAAGGACGTGGAAGAAGCTGCAGCCATCTGCAAGTTTCTGCCCAACAAGGGTGGTGCAATGGTCGGAAAGGTTCTGAAATCCGCCGTTGCCAACGCAGTGAACAATCACGACCTCGACGAAGACAAACTCTATGTCAAGGCCTGCTGGGCTGACGAGGGCATTACGATGAAGCGCTACATGCCCCGCGCCAAGGGTTCCGCGAGTCCCATCAACAAGAGAACCAGCCACATCACCGTGGTTGTGGCCGAGAAAGAGTAGGAGGTCCGAATGGGTCAGAAAGTAAGTCCGATCGGCATGCGTGTCGGCATCATCCGCGACTGGCAGTCCCGGTGGTATGCAGACGATAAGGAATTCGGCAAGCTGCTGATCGAAGATGTGAATATCCGCAACTTCATCGAAAAATATTATGCTGGTCTGTCCGCAAAGGCGGCTGACCGCCGGAAGGCAGATCCCCAGATCTCCCGCATTGAAATTGAACGCTGCAAGAACCGGATGACGATCATCATCCGTACTGCTCACCCCGGTGTGGTGATCGGCCAGGAAGGCAAGTCCATCGACGGCCTGCGAAAGCAGCTGGAAAAGATGACGAATGTCAAGAACATCCAGATCAACGTCGTGGAAGTAGCCAACCCGAACCTGGATGCACGTCTGGTTGCACGCTGGATCGCCAACGAACTGGAAGGCCGTAAATCTTTCCGTGCCACCCAGAAGAAGGCCATTCAGAACACCATGCGTGCCGGTGCCAAGGGCATCAAGACTCAGGTTTCCGGCCGTCTTGGCGGTGCGGACATCGCCCGCTCCGAGGGATATTCCGAGGGTGTCGTGCCTCTGCACACTCTGCGCAGCGACATCGACTACGCATGGGAAGAGGCTTCCACAACCTATGGCCGTCTGGGCGTCAAAGTCTGGATCTGCCGCGGTGAAGTCCTGCCCGGCGAAATGGTGAAGGAACCGGAAGCTCCGAAACAGCGTCCGATGCGCGGACGCCGCAAGGGCCGCAACGACCGTGGCGGACGCCCCGGTGGACGCGGACCACGCCGTGATCAGAATGCCGGCAGCCGTCCTCAGGCTGATGCTGCCGCCAAGGGAGGTAACGACGATGTTAATGCCTAAGAGGACCAAATACCGCCGTCCTCACCGCCTGTCCTACGAAGGCCGTGCAAAAGCCGGCCGGAACGTGGACTTCGGCGAATACGGCCTGGTCGCAGAATCCGGAAACTATGTTTCCAACCGTCAGATCGAAGCTGCACGTATTGCCATGACACGTTACATGAAGCGAGGCGGCAAGGTGTGGATCCGGATTTTCCCGCACATGGCAAGAACCAAAAAGCCTCTGGAAGTCCGCATGGGTTCCGGTAAGGGTGCACCCGAAGGATGGGTTGCTGTCGTAAAACCCGGCCGCGTAATGTTCGAGGTCGGCGGTGTCAGCGAGGAAGTGGCACGTGAGGCCCTGCGTCTTGCAGCCCACAAGCTTCCCGTCAAGACACGGTTTGTGAAAAAAGGAGAAGCTCTCTAATGAAGGCGAATGAAATACGTGAAATGAGCAATGAAGAGCTCGTAAAGCAGATCGACGTCCTGAAGGATGAGCTCTTCAATCTGCGTTTCCAGCAGGCGACAGGTCAGCTGGAAAACACTGCACGTCTGAAGCAGGTCAAGAAAGACATCGCACGCATCAAGACAATTCAGACAGAGCGTGCAAATGCGAAGTAAGGAGACCAGAATGGAACAGAGAAACGCCCGTAAGACATATCGCGGCACTGTCGTATCTGACAAGATGGACAAGACCATTACGGTCGCCGTAGAAACAAAGAAGACACACCCGCTGTATGGCAAACGTGTCAAGTATACAAAGAAATTCAAAGCGCATGACGAACAGAACGCGGCACATGAAGGCGATACAGTGCTGATCATGGAAACCCGTCCTCTGTCTGCCACCAAGCGTTTCCGCCTGGTGGAGATCGTCGAGAAGGCGCGCGGATAGAACGGAGGATACCATGATCCAGAATGAAAGCCGTCTGCGTGTGGCCGACAACACGGGTGCCAAGGAAGTCCTGGTCATCCGCAATCTCGGCGGCAGCGTCAGAAAGTTCTCCAACATCGGTGATGTGGTCGTCTGCACCGTAAAGCAGGCTGCTCCTGGCGGCACTGTAAAAAAAGGCGACGTGGTGAAGGGTGTCATCGTACGTACAAAACGCGGTGTGCGCCGTGACAACGGTACATACATCCGGTTTGATGACAACGCCGTCGTTCTGATCAAGGACGACAAAACACCCCGCGGCACCCGTATTTTCGGGCCTGTCGCCCGTGAACTCCGTGACCGGGACTATATGAAAATCGTGTCCCTGGCACCGGAAGTACTGTAGGAGGTCCAGCATGAGAATCAAAAAAGGCGATAAAGTCAAAGTGATTGCCGGTGCCTACAAGGGTACTGTCGCAGAAGTGAAACAGGCTTTCCCCCGGGAAGGGAAAGTCATTGTGGAAGGCGTCAACATGGTCAAGAAGCACATGAAGCCCACCCAGGCAAACCCGGATGGCGGCATCATTGAGAAAGAGGCGAAGATCGACGTTTCCAACGTCATGGCATATGACGAAAAGGCCAAGACTGCCAGCCGTGTAGGCTACAAGTTCGTGGAAAACAAGGACGGCAGCCAGACCAAAGTCCGCTACTACAAGAAGAGCGGCAACATTATCAAGGACTAGGAGGGTTTATGAACCGTTTACAGGAAAAATATACAAACGACGTAGTCCCTCAGTTGATGAAAGACTTCGGCTACACCTCCATCATGGAAGTGCCGAAGATCGAAAAAGTGGTCATCAATGTGGGCGTTGGCGACGCCATCCAGAACTCCAAGCTGCTGGACGAGGCAGTGGAGGAAATGGCTGCCATCACCGGGCAGAAGCCGGTCATCACCAAGGCCAAGAAGTCCATCGCGAACTTCAAGCTGCGTGAAGGCATGCCCATCGGAGCCAAGACAACGCTTCGTTCGGAGAAAATGTACGAATTCCTCGACAAGCTGTTCAACATCTCCCTCCCCCGTGTACGTGACTTCCGTGGTGTCAGCGATACGAGCTTTGACGGCCGCGGCAACTACACCCTGGGTGTGAAGGAACAGATCATTTTCCCGGAAATCGATTTCGACAAGGTCAACCGGACCCGCGGTATGGATGTCGTCATTGTCACGACAGCCAAAACCAACGAGGAAGCCAAGGCTCTGCTTGCAGGCCTGGGCATGCCCTTCAAGAAGTAGGCAAGGAGCGAACAATGGCTAAAAAAGCAATGATCAACAAGCAGCAGCGTCCTGCGAAATACAAAGTTCGCGAGTACACCCGCTGCGAACGGTGCGGCCGCCCGCATTCCGTTCTGAGAAAATACAAACTGTGCCGCATCTGCTTCCGTGAACTGGCTTACAAGGGCCAGATCCCGGGTGTGAAGAAGGCCAGCTGGTAAGAAGGAGGCGTGTTTCAATGATTATGACAGATCCCATCGCGGATATGCTGACACGCATCCGCAACGGTCTCGCTGCAAAGCACGAAACCGTGACAATGCCTTCCAGCAAGGAAAAGGCAGCCATTGCCAAAATCCTGCTGGATGAAGGCTACATCAACGGCTACAAAGTCGAAGGCGACACCAAGAAGACACTGACGATTGACCTGAAATATGGCAAGAACGGCGAAAAAGTCATCAGCGGACTTCGCCGGATCTCCAAACCCGGTCTGCGTGTCTATGCAAAAGTGGAAAACCTGCCCCGCGTCCTGAACGGACTGGGAACAGCCCTGATTTCCACCTCCGGCGGTATGATGACCGACCGGGATGCCCGCAAGAAGAACATGGGCGGCGAAGTCATCGCCTATATCTGGTAATAGAAGGAGAACGAAATGTCACGTATCGGCAATAAACTGATTACCGTTCCGGCCGGCGTCACTGTGGAAGTGGCCGACGGGAATGAGGTGACTGTCAAGGGTCCCAAGGGTACTCTGACGCGCAAATTCAGCGACCTGATGGACATCGAGGTCAGCGAAAACGAAGTGAAGGTCAAGCGCCCCAACGATGCCAAGCACACAAAACAGCTGCACGGCACCACACGGGCTCTGCTCCACAACATGATCGAAGGTGTTGCCAACGGCTTCACCCGGGAACTGGAACTGGTTGGTATCGGATATCGTACAGCTGTCAAGAACGGCAAGCTGTCGATGAACGTCGGCTATTCCCACCCCGTTGACATGGAAATCGAAGAAGGCCTGGAAGTCACCTGTCCTTCTGCCACGACCATCAAGGTTGAGGGCATTGACAAGCAGCAGGTCGGCCAGTTCGCCGCTCTGGTGCGTGCGGTCCGCAAGCCGGAACCCTACAAGGGCAAAGGCATTCGCTACAAAGGTGAAAACGTGCGCCGCAAAGAAGGCAAGACTGCCGGCAAGAAGTAGTCGTGGGAAAGGAGAAAACATATGCTTAAGAAAACATCCCGCAATGCTGCGCGGATCCGCCGTCATGTGCGTGTCCGCAGAAAAGTCAGCGGTACTCCTGAATGCCCGCGTCTGAATGTCTACAGAGGCAACGCCAACATCCACGCACAGATCATCGATGACACAAACGGAAACACTCTGGTTTCCGCATCCAGTGTCCAGATGAAGCTGGAAAACGGCGGCAATGTTGAAGCTGCAAAGGCAGTGGGAACAGAGCTGGCAAAGCGCGCTGCAGAAAAAGGCATCAAGAATGTTGTCTTTGACCGTGGCGGTTATGTATACACCGGCCGTGTGAAGGCACTGGCTGATGCGGCCCGCGAAGGCGGACTGGAATTTTAGGAGGCCCTGACCAATGGCGAATGAAAGAAAACCCAGACGGGAACAGAAAGAATTCGACGAACAGGTCATTGCGATCAACCGCGTGACCAAAGTCGTCAAGGGCGGCCGGAATTTCCGCTTCGCTGCCCTGGTGGTGGTCGGTGACCACAAAGGCCGTGTCGGCATCGGTACCGGCAAGGCGAAGGAAGTACCTGATGCAATCCGGAAAGCTGCGGAAAACGCCCGCAAGAATGTGTTCCGCGTACCTCTGGAAGGCACAACGATTCCTCACGATGTAACCGGCCGTTATGGTGCAGGCGCTGTCTTCATGCGTCCTGCTGCCGAAGGTACCGGAATTTCCGCCGGCGGTGCTGCACGTGCAGTGCTGGAACTGGCTGGCATCAACGATATCCTGACAAAGTGCCTGGGTTCCCGGACGAAGATCAACGTGGTTCGTGCCACAGTTGACGGTCTGAAGAGCCTGCGCACGATCGAGCAGGTGGCTGAACTCCGCGGCAAGAAGCCGTACGAGATCCGCTAGTAAAGGAGGGCACGATGAAACTTCATGAAATGAAATCCATGGCTCCCCGCACTGCCCGCAAACGGGTGGGCCGCGGTCCTGGAAGCGGCCTTGGCAAAACAAGCGGCCGTGGTCAGAAAGGTCAGAACGCCCGGAGCGGCGGCGGTGTACGTCCCGGTTTTGAAGGTGGTCAGACACCTCTGGCACGTCGTCTGCCGAAGCGTGGATTCACAAACATCAACCGCAAGGAATATGCAGTTGTCAATGTGGAGGATCTGAACCGGTTTGAAGACGGAACCGTGGTAACACCGGCTCTTCTGAAAGAAGTCGGACTGGTCCGCAAGGAACTGAACGGCGTCAAGATTCTCGGTAACGGGGAACTGACAAAGAAACTGAATGTAACAGCAGCAAAATTCTCCAAATCTGCGGTCGAAGCCATCGAAAAAGCTGGCGGAAAGGCCGAGGTTCTCTAGAGAATGGGCTCTTCCATCAAGGCAATGTGGACGAACAGAGACATCCGGAACAGGATTCTGTTCACCCTCTTTGCCTTTCTTGTGTATCGTCTGGGCTGTGCCATCACGGTTCCTGACGTAAACACCACTGATCTGGTCGCGGGCCTGGGTGACAATTCCCTGTTTGCGATGCTGAACCTGCTGGGAGGCGGGGGTCTGGAACAGTTCTCTGTTTTTGCCCTCGGTGTCACTCCCTATATTACGGCCAGCATCATTATTCAGCTGCTGAGCATGGATGTTATCCCGAGCCTGACCGAGCTTTCAAAATCCGGCGCCAACGGACGGAAGAAGCTTGACAAATACACGAGATATCTGGCGGTGGTCTTCGGCTTTGTTCAGTCGATGTCCCTGGTCTACGGGTTTTCACAAAGTTACCCTGGCCTGATCGTCGGCGGTGTCAGCCCGGCCAAACTGCTGTATATCTCCACCATTTTCACTGCAGGCACTATGTTCCTTGTCTGGATCGGCGACCAGATTTCGGTCAAGGGCATCGGCAACGGTATTTCCATGGTCATCATGGCGGGAATCGTGGGCAGAATGCCCCAGCAGTTCTCCGCTGCATGGACAAGTCTTGCCGGCGGTGAAGCGGCCAGCGGCCTCTGGCTGTTTGCGGCCTATGTGCTGTTCTACCTGGTGATCATCGTCTTCGTCACCCTGATCAACACGGCAGAACTCAAAATACCCATCCAGTACACATCCAGTTCCCTGGCCATTCAGAAGAGCACGAAGATGAATTATCTTCCCCTGAAGGTCAATTCTGCCAGCGTGATCCCCGTCATCTTTGCACAGTCCCTGATGATGGCCCCGCTGCAGATCGCATCGTTCTTTCCCGCGAAGGACTGGATGACGACGATGAACAGCTGGCTGGGTATGAAAACCTGGTATTCTCTGACGATTTATGTGGTTCTGATCATTCTGTTCACATTCTTCTATACGAAGATGCAGATCAATCCCGAGAAAGTCGCGGAGAACCTGGGCAAGTCAGGTGCATACATTCCCAGTGTGAGACCCGGAAAACAGACCGAGGACTACATCAACAAGGTACTGTCCCGGATCACGGTCCTGGGTGCCCTGTGTCTGGCTGTGATTGCGGTCCTGCCGCATCTGATGCCGCTTGTATGGCCTGAAATGCCCGGTTCCATGGCAATCGGCGGAACCGGCATGATCATCGTCGTGGGTGTGGCCCTGGAAACTGTCCGTCAGGTACAGGGGCTGATTACCCAGAAGTCCTACAAGAATTACTTCGAAGAGTAGAAGGGAAAGACATGAACATCTTCATTATGGGAGCCCCGGGTTCCGGAAAAGGAACCTTCTCCAGCCGCATCAGGGATACATACAATCTCAACCATATCTCCACCGGTGACATCTTCCGGGAGAACATCTCGAAGGGAACACCGCTGGGTCAGCAGGCCAGACAGTATTCTGAAAAAGGTCTGCTGGTTCCGGATGAAATCACCAATGCGATGGTGGCCGACTACCTTCGGAATCTTCCGGACAGGAAAAACGGCTATCTGCTGGACGGCTATCCCAGGACTCTCGCCCAGGCGAAGGCCTTTGAAGAACTCACGGCAGGAACGGCGGACGCTCCGGATCTCGTTCTTTCCATGGATGTCCCCTTCGATGTGCTGACAAAGCGCATCACCGGGCGCAGAACGTGCAGCAAATGCGGTGCCATCTATAATATATATACGAAGGCACCTGCGGCCGAGGGCATCTGCGATGCATGCGGCACAGAGCTGTCGCAGCGCAAGGACGACAATGAGGAGAGCCTGAAGGTGCGGCTGAATGAATATGCAGCCAACACCGAACCTGTTATTGACTACTACGCTTCCAGGGATATGGTCGAACGTGTGAATGCAGACCGTCCCATCGAAGAAATCTGGTCGGATGTACAGGAGATCCTGAACAGCAAATAACTGACCGGGTGGCAAAAACTTGAAATCCAGATAAATTGCGCTTATACTATATAAGCGCATTTATTTGCGTTTATACATTCACGTTTCTGCTGCAATCCGCATTTGCATCGTAAAATACGCATTCCAGCAGGGGACAATACGTGATCACAGGAGGAACAGATATGAAAGTAAGACCGTCTGTAAAACCGATCTGCGATAAATGCCGGGTTATCCGCCGCAAGGGCCGGGTCATGGTGATCTGTGAAAACCCGAAACACAAGCAGAGACAGGGAAACTAGGAGGAAACAATGGCACGAATTGCAGGAGTAGACATCCCCAACGACAAGAGAGCTGTCATTTCGCTCACTTACATTTACGGTATCGGCCGCACAACGGCATCCGATATCCTGAAGGCTGCCGGGATCAGCGAAGACAAGCGCATCAAGGATCTGACAGAAGCCGAACTGAACACCATTCGTAAAGAAGTCGACAAGATCAAGGTTGAAGGCGATCTGCGCCGTGAAGTACAGCTGAACATCAAGCGTCTGATGGAAATCGGCTGCTACCGTGGCATCCGTCACCGGAAGGGTCTGCCTGTTCGCGGACAGCGCACCAAGACCAACGCACGGACCCGCAAGGGCAAGGCAAAGACAGTCGCAAACAAGAAGAAGTAGGTGAGGAGCAGAAATGGCTAAAGTACAGAGAAGGACAGGAAAACGCCGGGCACGCAAGAATATCGCCCGCGGCGTAGCTCACATCCACTCCACGTTCAACAACACGATCGTCACGATCACGGATGAGAACGGAAACGCTGTGAGCTGGAGCTCTGCCGGAGCTCTGGGCTTCAAGGGAAGCCGCAAAAGCACCCCGTATGCCGCACAACTGGCAGCGGAAGCAGCCGGCAAGGCCGCTATGGACCATGGCATGAAGACCGTGGCAGTCGAAGTCAAGGGACCTGGTCCCGGACGTGAAGCTGCTGTTCGTGCACTGCAGGTGGCAGGTCTGGATATCACGATGATCAACGACGTGACTCCGATTCCCCACAACGGCTGCCGCCCGCCGAAGCGTCCCCGCGGATAAGATATTTAACATGACACAAGAGGAGGTGTCCGCATGAATACGTTTAAGATCGACACCCTGGAGACCAGCCAGACTTCCGGATCGTTTCGAATGAGCCCGCTGCCGGATCATTTCGGCATTACTCTGGGCAACGCCCTGCGGCGTGTACTGTTATCCGCAGTGCCGGGAGGTGCTGTGTTCTCGATTCGGATCGACGGCGTATTCCATGAATTCACCGGCATCAAAGGCGTGACGGAAGATGTTGCACAGATCATTCTGCAGATCAAACAGCTGATCCTGAAGATTGACATCAATGACAATGACATCTACAAACTGCGCATCAATGCGGTGGGTCCGTGCACGGTCACGGCCGGTGACATCGAATGTCCCGAAGGTGTGGAGGTCCTCAACAAGGATCTGCCCATCTGCACCCTGGCACAGGGGGGGTCCATCAACATTGAGATGCAGGCCCGGCTGGGACGCGGCTATGTAGGTGCCGAAACCAACAAGCACATCTACCAGAATGACGGACAGCCTCTTGGAATTATTTATACAGACGCTTTGTATTCACCGGTGAAACGCGTCGCCTATAAAAGCGAGCCGGAACTGGATGAAACAGGCGCTGCGTATGACACACTGACGATGGAAATCGACACAGACGGAACACTGAACCCGGAAGAAGCGCTTTCCATCGCCTCGAAAATCCTCAGGGACCACCTGGCGATTCTTCAGAACCTGGATGAAGCAGTTGTGGACAACCCCGCAGCAGTGGAAACCGTCACTGAAGAAACATCATCCGGACTGCAGCACAAGCTCATCGAAGACCTGGAACTGTCGGTTCGTTCCTATAACTGCCTCAAGCGGGCAGGCATTACCACGGTGGAGGAACTGATCGACAAGACCGAAGACGAACTGATGCATGTACGGAATCTGGGCAAAAAATCCCTGAAGGAAGTCAAAGAAAAAATCTACTCCCTTGGACTCAGCTTCAAGGCGGGCAACGAATAAAACAGGAGGAACACCATGAGAAACCGCAAGCTCGGACGGACCAGCGATCACCGCAAGGCTCTGCTGAGAAATATGGCTACCTCGCTGATCGAAAACGGTCAGCTTGAAACTACGGAGATGAAGGCGAAAGAGCTCAGCGCTGTTATGGACAGCCTGGTGACTCTGGCAAAGAAAGGCGATCTGGCTGCACGCCGTCAGGCCGCTGCCTTTGTCCGCGACGTAGAGGTAGACGAAGCCGGAACAACGGCTCTCCAGAAGCTTTTCAACGAAATCGGTCCGGCGTTCGCTGACCGCAACGGCGGCTACACCCGTGTCATCAAGACCCGGATCCGTCGTGGCGATGCAGCTCCGATGGCCATCGTGGAATTCGTGAAGTAACACCCGTTACTTCACTTTTTTCATACATCACAAACGTTTACTGTTATGAAAGACAGTCTTGAAATCACGAAGGAAGCCGTTGTGGGGATGGTTCCTGTCATGGAGGCAGAGGGCCTTGAAGAACTTGCGGCCCTGGCCAAGGCAAACAACTGCCGGACCATGCTGGAAATCGGGACAGCCGTCGCCCGCACTGCTGTCTACATGGCAGAACAGGGGCTCAACGTCACGACCATTGAACGGGACCCGGACATGATCCGGCAGGCACGAAGAAACATTGCGGAAAGCGGACAGTCTGTCCGGCTCGTGGAAGCCGATGCCCGGGAGGCGGACATACAGGGCACCTTCGACCTGATTTTCATCGATGCTGCTAAAAGCCAGTACAAGAGGTTCTTTGAACGCTATGCACCACTGTTGTCGGAACATGGTATCATTGTGACTGACAACATGAAGTTTCACGGCATGGTGGATCATCCGGAACGGACACAGAACCGGCATACCAGAGGACTGATCCGGCGTCTGCGGGAATACCGGCAGTACCTGGAATCACTGGAGGACTGGGAAACAGAATTTCTGGATGACAGGGGCGATGGAATCGCCGTATCAAGGAGGAAACGATGAACTGGTTCAGATTTGTGCTGGCGGCAGCCGGCATTGCAGCAGGAGCAGCGGCAGTGGCTGCATCGATCGTCAAGAAGGAAGAAGACCGGGAGATGGATGATTACCTCATGTCCGATCCGGATGTCGAAGAGGAAGTGATCTGCATACCTGAACGCATTCAGATGGATGCGGAGGCATGGAAAAACCTGGATGATGATTCGCTTCCTGTCCGGATCTCCTACGCAGTGGAAGATGCAGAGACGGCAGCGATGGCACAGGAACTCCTGGCAGCAGGCGGATACTCCAGCAGTATGGACACCGAAGCCGGTGTGCTGGATGTTCTGTATACCCAGGAACAGCCTGTGGATGTCCTGGTGGATTGCGCAGGGCTGGATGGCGTACTCTACACCGGTTACTGCATTGCGGAATAAACATGATACAGGGACGCGCGAGCGTCCTTTTCGATTACAGCAGACATCCGGAATGACTCCCCTTTGACAAGATAACGCAGGCATTACGCAAACAGGATTCGCACAACTCAACGAAAATGATATTATCGAAAGCATGGGAGGAACCGCATGACCAAAGATACAAACGGCAGGGACGCAGTGAGTGTTCGCGACCTGACCTTTTCATACGATGGCGAAACAGATGTGCTCAAGGGCATTTCCTTCGACATCCCTCAGGGCAGCTATACGGCTGTCATCGGCCACAATGGATCGGGGAAGTCCACGCTGGCCAAACTCCTCATCGGTCTGCTTGCCGCAAAATCCGGAACGATCCGCATCCTGGGACAGGAGCTCAACGAAGAAACCGTGTATGACATCCGCAACCGGACGGGCATAGTGTTTCAGAACCCGGACAACCAGTTCATCGGCAGCACCGTGGCAGATGACATCGCCTTCGGGCTGGAAAACCGCTGCATTCCGCAAAACGAGATGCAGGGTCTGATCGAGACCGCCGCTGCACAGGTCGGGATGACGAAGTTCCTGGAGTCCGAACCGACAAAGCTCTCCGGCGGCCAGAAGCAGAGAGTGGCCATTGCAGGGATCCTGGCGGTGGCACCGGACATCATCATCTTCGATGAATCCACCAGCATGCTCGATCCCCGGGGCAAGAAGGCCATCAACGAAGAGATCCGCCGGCTGCATGAAGAACGGGATATCACGATTCTGTCCATCACCCATGATATGGAGGAAGTGGCACAGAGCGACAACGTTCTGGTGCTCCGGGATGGAACCATTGCCATGACCGGCACGCCGCGGGAAGTATTCAGCCGTGAGCGGGAGCTGAAGGAAATGGACCTGGATGTTCCCTTTGCATGGAAAATCACAGAGGAGCTCATGAAACTCGGGCTGGCGGATCACCCGGCCCTGAATCTGGAGGAGGCAGCGGAAGAACTATGTCGATAGAAGCCAGAAACCTGGGCCATGTGTACAGCCCGGACACGCCCTTTGCCTATCAGGCACTGGATGGCGCCAGCGTCAGGATCCCGGAGGGGAAAATGACGGCGATCATAGGACAGACAGGCAGTGGAAAATCCACGTTTGTGCAGCACCTCAATGGTCTGCTGGTGCCGACTGCCGGGGAACTGGAGGTCCTGGGCCGCAAAATCCTGCCGGGGATGAAAATCAAAGACCTGAAGGAACTCCGCCGGCAGGTCGGACTTGTGTTTCAGTTTCCGGAATACCAGCTCTTCGAGGAGACCATTGGCCGGGACATCGCATTCGGTCCCAAAAACTTCGGGGTCAGTGAAGAAGATGCCCTGGAGCAGGTGAAAGCGGTTCTGCCGGTGGTGGGGCTCGATGAATCGTATCTCGAGCGGAGTCCCTTCGATCTTTCCGGCGGCCAGAAGCGCCGTGTGGCCATCGCCGGGATCCTGGTGCTGGATCCGGAGGTCCTGGTGCTGGATGAACCCGCTGCGGGTCTGGATCCACAGGGGGCCACAGAGATGATGGAACTGTTTGCGGACCTGAACATCAAGGCCGGAAAGACCGTGCTCCTTGTTACGCATGACATGGAACATGTGCTGAAATACTGTGACCATGTCATTGTCATGGACCAGGGGAAAGTCGCGCGGGAGGCGGATGTGGATGAGTTTTTCTCGCACCCGGAATGGCTGGAGGCCATCGGCATCGACCCTCCGGGCATCGTCCGGCTGCAGCTCAGGCTCCGGGAGCGGGGTATGGACCTGGGACCCATCCGACTCCGGGACCGGGACCTGATCGAAGCTGTGCGTGACTGGAAAAAAGACCATGATACCGGAACACAGCAGGAAACAGAGGTGACGGGCAAATGAACAACATTGCACTGGGCCGCTACCTGCCGCTGAACTCCGTTGTGGACAAAATGGATCCCCGGGCGAAGATCCTCATCATGCTGCTGCTCATGATCGCGATTTTCATACCCGCCGGGTTCTGGGGCTATCTGCTGATTTTCGCCTTCATCTGGATCGCGCTGAAGCTCTCGAAGCTGACCATCGGCTTTGCGCTCCGGAGCATGAAACCCATGCTGTTCATGATGGTGTTCCTGCTGGTGATCAACGTATTCGCGATCAAAACCGGAGTGCCGCTTGTGCAGTGGGGCTGGTTTTCCATTTACTCCGATGCCATTTCACAGACGGTATATATAATAGTAAGGCTGATGCTCATGGTGATCATCACCACGATCCTGACAGCCACCACCAAGCCGCTGGATCTGACGCTGGGGATCGAAAAGCTGCTCAAGCCCTTTGAAGTCATTGGCGTGCCTGCACATATCATTGCGATGATGATTTCCATTGCCCTGCGGTTCATCCCCACGCTGATCGAAGAGACGCAGAGGATCATGAATGCCCAGGCCAGCCGCGGAGTGGATCTGGAGAACGGCACGCTGAAGGAAAAAATCATGGCGGTGCTTGCCCTGATCGTTCCGCTGTTTGTCTCGGCCTTTGACCGGGCGGATCAGCTCGCCAATGCCATGGAAGCGCGGGGATATGATCCCCAGCGGGAGCGTACACGCTACAAGGTGCTGCAGATGACCGGCATCGATTACGCAGGCCTGGCTGCAGCCGCAGCAGTGCTGGCCGGATGCATTGTGCTGGCGCTCGTGCGATGACAGATCCGGTATCCGGGCTGCAGCGGTTCTGTGCCCTGGTCCAGTACGATGGAACAGACTATGCAGGCTGGCAGCGTCAGGTCAACGCGCTGTCCATTCAGCAGGTGATCGAAGAGGCACTGGAAAAGCTCATGGGCGATCCGGTGCGGATCACCGCCAGCGGCCGGACCGACACCGGTGTCCATGCCCTGGGCCAGGTGTTTCATTTTGATGCCCGGCCGGGCATCCGGTATGAAGCGGCCCTCAACACATTACTGCCCAAAAATATCCGGATCCTGGAGGTCCGCCCTGCAGCGCCTGACTTTCATGCCCGCTTTTCCGCGAGGAAAAAACGGTATGACTACTGGATGACCAGCCGCCAGCCTGACCCGTTCACCTGGCGCTATAAATGGTTCCGGCCGAAAAAACCGGATCCTGGGCGCATGCGCGAGGCAGCGGCTTTCCTGCTGGGAACGCATGATTTCACCAGCTTCACGAACTGCCACCACCATCCGGACAAGAGCCTGGTGCGGACAGTGACCCGCCTGGAGATTCTGGAAGAAGGAGAGGACATTCATCTGGTGTTTGAAGGCACGGGGTTCCTCCGATACCAGGTGCGGATGATGACCGCCGTACTGGACGCCGCCGGCAGAGGCCGCATCGAGCCGCAGGATGTGAGGCGGATGCTGGAGATGAAGGACAAACACGCCAGCCGCTACAACGCCCCGGCCCATGGACTGTTCCTGACCAGGGTCTGGTATGATCCCGGAGCGGCAGACTGGACGAAGACTGCTGCGAAAGGCAGGATGAAAGATGATTACGAACAGACAGAACCATAAACCCGTTGCCCGGGAAAAAGCGGCGCTGATCCAGGCAAACTACCACACCCATACCCGGCGGTGCCTGCATGCCGGGGGAACCGATGAAGAGTATGTGAAGGAAGCCATCCGGAATGGATACGAAGTCCTGGGGTTTTCCGATCACTGTCCCTGGAAGTATGCGACAGACTATGTCCCGAAAATGCGGATGCGCCTGGAACAGTTTGATGACTATCAGTCCAGCATCCTGGCACTGAAGAAAAAATACGAAGGCCGCATCGAGATCCTGCTGGGGCTGGAAGCGGAGTACTTTCCGCAATATATGGACTGGCTGCTGGACTTTGTGATCGAGAAGCAGGTGGACTATCTGATCTTCGGCTGTCACTATCACCAGAGCGATGAAACCGGGCGGTATTTCGGCCGTATTGCCAGAGAAGGGTTTGATACGTATATCCAGGCGGTCATGGACGGACTGGAAACAGGGATGTACAGCTACCTGGCACATCCCGAGCTTCCGCTGCGGTCCCTGGACTGGGATGACGGCATGACGGAGGGGTTCACACGCATCTGCCGGTATTGTGCAGCACATGACATTCCGCTGGAATACAACGTCCTGGGGCTGCAGCTGGCAAGACGCACCGGCCGGGAAGGATACCCGCACCACCGGTTCTGGAAAATAGCGGGGGACTGCGGCTGCCGGGCCATCATTGGCATGGATGCCCATCATCCAAAGGACCTACGGGTGTCCCTGTACAGAGCCGCCAGACGCACTCTCGAAGAGGCAGGAGTCACGCTGGTGCACGAGATTCCCCGTGTGGATTTCAAGGGGCTGCGCGCCCGGCGCACCGCCGCTGCACACACACCGGAGATCCTGCACAAAAACAAAGACTGACAGAAAAAGGCGTTGATTTTATCGGCGCCTTTTTATAGACTATAGGTTGGCTGAACTCCAGCCTTTTGAGCCCCGGTAACGCTCAAATCATAGGAGGAAATATCATGCGCCAGACAACGATGGCAAAACCCGCTGAAGTAGTCCGCACATGGTACGTGATCGACGGTGAAGGTCAGACGCTTGGACGTCTTGCGACCACGGCGGCTCATGTACTGCGCGGCAAGCACAAACCTACATATACTCCGAACGTTGACTGCGGTGACTATGTGATCATCGTGAACGCCGACAAGGTGAATATGACAGGCAACAAGCTGAACACTGAAAAGTATTACAACCACTCCGGCTATTTCGGAGGCATGCGTGTGCGCACTGCGAAAGAAATGAAGGAAAAATACCCGGTTGAATGGGTCAAGCACGCCGTGAAAGGCATGCTGCCCCACACAAAACTGGGTGACAAAATGCGTGGACATCTGTTTGTCTACACAGGCCCCGAACACCCGCACGCAGCTCAGCAGCCTGTTGAGCTCAAGGTGAAAGGATAGGAGGAATAGAGAATGGCAGTCAATAAAACGGACCTGGTCCAGTACCATGGCGTCGGACGACGCAAAAAATCTGTTGCTCGTGTCTTTCTGCGTCCGGGAACAGGAAACATCACTGTAAACGGCAAACCCCTGGAGCAGTACCTGCCCAGTGAGATCCTGCAGCAGGTGGTCAAGTCCCCCCTGGATCTGACCAACACGCTGGATCAGTTTGACGTGATCGTGAATGTAAACGGTGGCGGCTTCACTGGTCAGTCCGGTGCGATCCGTCACGGCATTACCCGTGCACTGATGGAAGCCAACGAAGGCTACCGCCCCGTTCTGAAGGCAGCCGGTTTCGTAACCCGTGACCCCCGTGCCAAGGAACGGAAGAAGTATGGTCTGAAGGCCGCACGCCGCAGCCCGCAGTACTCCAAGCGTTAATTTCAGCGAGGATATTTCAAGACAGGACAGCGTCTGTTCTGTCTTTTTATTTGGCAGAAACCGTTGACCGGCAGACATGTTTGCTAGGCAGGACCGGTCAGGAAAAGGCAAAGAAAAAGGGGCTGTAACAGTTAAACCTGGACAGCTATCCTAAATAAAAAACGCAAAGGGCAGGAAAGCTTATCAGCTGACCTGCCCTTTGTTGTATGATT
>OFFY01000151.1_pt1 | contig 70142 bp, 61 predicted proteins | sample 1521481 | NCBI WGS metagenome assembly OFFY01 (sample SAMEA3504117, study PRJEB24116) | mouse gut metagenome | biome: mouse gut; feature: mouse-associated habitat; material: faeces | place: Denmark | collected 2011
TCCGGCAGCGCAGACCAGACAGACGAGGCAAACCAGGCCGGGACAACCACAGGGGGAGAAACAGCAGATTCTCCCTACACCATCAATGAAGCCGTGACCGGGACGATGTATGCCAGGGCGGCGGTGAACGTAAGGAACCAGCCGTCAACGGATGGAGAGAAAGTGGGACAGTTGACTCAGGGCCAGGAAGTTACCGTGACGGGGCAGTGTGAAGAGACCGGGTGGTATCAGATTGAGCTGAACGGTGAGGCGGCATTCGTAAGCAACAGTTACATCGTAGCCGAGAAGCCTGCAACCGCAGCTAAGACGAATCAGACAGCGGGTAATACCGGCAATCAGGGTTCAGGTTCCGGCCAGACAACAGGCCAGGGTACAGCGCCTGAAACAGCGGCTAAGACCGATAATGCAGCAACCGAAGCCCAGCTGTGCAACGGTGATTTCGTTGCCTTGCTGAATGCCGATAGACAGGCATTGGGTCTTTCAACTGTAACAGCGAATGGAACACTGGATTCCAGCGCACTTACGAGTGCCAAGGCGCTTGTAACGAACTACTCCCATGACGCTCTGTCTAGGGGAGGCGCTAATGTGGCGAATATCGCTGAGGGGTATGGCTCGGTAGCGGATGTATATGCCGCATGGAAGTCCAGCCCGGGTCACTGGGCAGCTATGACTGATCCTGGGCTTCAGTATATCTCCGTTGCGAGATGCGGTAATTATTGGGTGTATCTGGGGTATGCAGCAGACGTGCTTGACAACTACACAGATGCTAACGGTAATGTTGATATTGGCGCAGCTGCAGAAGATGGAGCAGTGAATGAAATCGGAACCTACACAGACCCTAACACAGGACAGAGTCAGACAGTGTATGGTACAAATGGTGTACAGACTGCAGAGGACGCCGTTGCTAACGGGGATATATCACAACAAGATGTAGATGATTTTATGAACGATCTTGAAAACTGGTAATTCAATTATGGTGTCAAGGCAATCCGAGTAAGGGTTGCCTTACAATACATACAGTATAGGTTAATGCTCAGATACTCTATTTAAAAGCAACTCTTTTAAGAGTTGCTTTTTTGATGTGCAAAATGTTTCATCATTCTATATTAGTCTCTATTAATCTATGTGCTTATAAACGATTCACCTGCAATCTATGATTTATATTGTTTTAATATGTTTGTATTACGCAGAAACTACAAATGAAAATCTCTTTCCCTTATATGTATTTTACTATATGTATATACTATAGAAAGGGAGAGTAAATCGTATGAAATGGAAAAGAAAAGGAAAACAAGTTTTTGCGATGATGCTCGCTGTAGCGACTCTGTTAAGCGGTTGTGCGCCTAATGGTATTGTTTTTAGATGGGGTTACACTTGTGATTACACTTAGTAGGGAGGTGCTGGAAATCCTTTCTTTATGCGGTTTCTAAGTACGGTATTGGGTTCGAGTCCCGTCTATCGCTCTTGTTAAAGCGACACGGAACCTCATAAAAATTGAGGTTCCGTTTTTGTATTTAGAAATCCGAGCGTATATATTATTTTCATTATAGTAACGAAAAGGGAAGAGATCAGTGGATATTTCCCCTGTCCCATATTTTAGGAGGTTGGGCCTTGGGCGTGGGGCTGCGGAACAGCAGGCGTCCCAGGGCTTTCTTGTTCAGGGGAAACAGGGGCCAGAAGTAGCTGAAGCCCCCGAAGGTGGGCGTCGTTGCAGCAGACAGGATTACCAGTGTCAGGGATATCAGGAAGCCCGGCAGGCCTCCCAGGCCGGTACCGATAATCAGCAGGATCCGATACAGGCGCAGGGCATCGCTGAATTCCGTATCGGTGATGGCCAGGGAAGCCAGCAGGGTTACGGCAGCATAAAACAATACATCCACGGAGGTCCAGTTCAAAGTGACGGCAATGTCACCGATAATCAGTCCACCTACAATCGAAAGGGAACCGGAGAATTTACCGGAGCTCAGCGAGGAGGAGTATTTAAATAAATCCAGGAGGAATTCTACGGCCAGCACATAAAAAAACAGCCGCTGGGGTGTCAGGTTTTCTTCGGAAAGCAGCCCCCATTGCCGCGCCGATTCGGGGAAACGGGCGGTGATCAGGAGAAACAGGGGCATAAGCAATAAGCTTACCGGAATGCAAAGGAATCTTACCATCCGGAAATAGGTGCCTACGGAGGGGCTTTTGTAATAATCTTCCGGATTCTGTGTGAACTGAAATATGGTGCAGGGGAGGATCATCACCAAAGGGGAATTGTCCACAAGGATCAGAATATGTCCCTCCATAAGGTAGCTGCAGGCCACATCAGGTCGTTCGGTCATCTGGATGGCCGGCAGTGGATTCCACCATCGTTTGTGCAGAAGAAGCTCCTCCAGGCTTTTGGCACCCATGGTGAGGGAAGCGGCCTGCAGAGAATCCAGAGACTGGTTCAGCTTATGCAGAAGTTCGGGATGGACCAGACCTTCCAGGTAAGTCACGGCTACATCGGTTTTGCTCCGCGTACCGATGGAATGCATGGAGAAAACCAGTTCAGGGGAGCGTACACGGCGCCGAATCAGGTTGGCATTGAACAGCAATGTTTCCACGAAGCCGTCCCGGGAGCCGCGGGTGACCCGTTCCAGATCAGGTTCGGAGATACTTCGGGTGGGGTAAGTCCGTACGTCGATGAGGATAGCCTGATCGAAGCCGTCGATAAAGAGGGCGGCAGGACCGCTGAGCACATTGCGGATGATCTCGTCCCAGGAACTGCTGAGGGATGTTTGGGCATAGCCGATCTTTCCTTCGGTGAATCTGGCAATGTCTTCGATATGGTCATCCCGCATATACAGCGGATCCTGCAGATCAGCGAATATCTGCTGGAGGATTTCTGTCTTGCAGAAACCATTAACGCCCAAGAAAAAGGCTTTGCTTTTTCCAAGATAAAGTTGTCTGGTCACCAGATCAAAGCTGGTCTGTACGGGGAGGCAGGTTTCTATATAGCGTATATTTTCGTTCAGATTAGTGGATAATGTCATAAGCCGGCCTTTCTGTATTGAATGTCGTCTCAGATTACTTTTTCCAGATGGGCCGATATTATTCATTCTTTTGAATTTATGCGGAATTATGTAAAGGACTGCCGCATACCTATTATTACAGGTAAATTGTAAAAGGCGGCAGACCTGTGGGACATCTGCAGAAATTCTGTGAAGATCCGGCAGACTGTGTCATAGAAAAAACTGCACAAGGCCCAGTCCGATCAGCAGAATTCCCGAGAGCGGCTCGGCCGTTTGCCCTGCCAGATGCAGCAGGCGGCCTGTGCCGAGACAGTTTCCCAGCAGCAGAAACAATACGGAACAGACCAAAGTACTGACGGAAGCCGGGAGCAGAGGCATTCCTGCCAGACTGGCGCTGAGTCCCGCGCTTAAATTGTTCAGAGACAGGGTCAGACTCAGGGTAAAGACTTCCGTAAGCCTTAAGGCAGGCGAAGATGAGCCATTGGAGGCAGCCGTATAGATAGGGCCGGGATTTTCGGCCGTCTTTTTTCGGGCGCCTTTCCATTTGAAAATATAGTATAGCCCCAGACCGATCAAGACCAGGCTTCCGGCATAATTGCCGATTAATCCGGGAAGGAAGGCGGCAAGACGGTGGCCAAGCCCAACGGAGAGGCAGGTGCCCAGGAGGGTGATCAGGCTGATGATCAGATTCTGCCAAAGCCGGATGCGGATCTTCCGGATTCCATAAGTAATTCCCACCAGAAGCGCATCTAAACTGGCCGAAATCCCAAACAGGAGAGAAGCGATAAGCATAAGCAATCTCCTGTAATATTTAGTTTCCATTTACTATATTCCCGAATGTGGGAAATCGTGTTGCTTTTTTCGAGAAGTATGGTAAAATGTTGACGCAGAAGTACATGTGCGCAGGGGCGCACGGAATTATGGTACAATGGCCTTATTTCTGGCATGGAACGGCCGGATGGCATAATGATCTTTAGGAAAAATCGTACGGAGGTGAGCATATGACAGAGGAAATGACGATTATCAGCGGGGAGGCATACCGGACAGCCAGGGAGCTTTTGGACATTGCGGGATTGGAGAGAGGGAGTATTCTTGTGGTGGGCTGTTCCACCAGCGAGGTGGCAGGAGCCAGTATCGGCAGTTTCTCCAGTCCGGAACTGGCGGAGGTGGTATTCGGCGGAATCTACCAGGCTACGCAGGAGATGGGGGTCTGGCTGGCTGCACAGTGCTGCGAGCATTTAAACCGTGCTATTGTATTGGAGAAGGAAGCGGCGGATGCCTATGGTTATGAAGCGGTAAATGTTGTGCCCCAGCCCAAGGCGGGAGGCTCCTTTGCGACGGTTGCTTACAAAGCGTTCGAACATCCGGTGACTGTGGAGCATATCAGAGCACATGCGGGCCTGGATATCGGCGATACCTTGATCGGCATGCATTTGAAGGATGTGGCTGTACCGGTGCGGATACGGACCAAAGAAATCGGAGATGCCCATGTGGTCTGTGCCAGGACCCGTCCGAAGTTTATCGGCGGCAGCCGGGCAGTCTATGATGAAAACGCCATGTGACAGATGTGTCACATGGCGCTTATAACCCTTACTGCCTTCGAAAGAACCGGAAAGTGTCAGGAAGCCAGGCTTTCGATAAGGCCCATGATGGTCCGGACGGAATCCATCTGTCCGCTGTCGTTCATCGCGCTGCGGAAGGTTTGTCTGGAGAAATAAAGCTCGTGTACCTTATCCACCAGCAGATCAGTGGTCATGTCGTCTTCCTGAATGACAATGGAGAAGCCCTGGGCCTCAAATGATTTAGCATTGAGGAGCTGATCTCCCCGGCTGCTGGCAGCAGGGAGCGGAATCAGGATATTGGGCTTTTTCAGTGCCAGGAGCTCACAGATGGCATTGGCGCCGGCTCTGGAGATTACCACGTCCGCCATGGCGAACAGATCTTTCAGCTCGATTTTGATATATTCGAACTGTTTGTAACCCGGTGTATTCAGGAGCAGATTGTCGATTTTGTCCTTGCCGCACAGGTGGACTACCTGAAAATCCGTCAGCAGTCTGGGAAGCGCTTCCCGGACTGCTTTATTTACGTTGGCAGCACCCAGGCTGCCGCCGATGACCATGATCACAGGTTTATTCGCGCTGAACCCGCAGAGTTTGAGGCCTGCAAGCTTATTTCCCTGCGTCAGTTCCGCCCGGATGGGGGAGCCGGTGAGGACAGCCTTATCCTGGGGGAGCTGCCTGAGGGTTTCCGGAAAATTGCAGCATACTTTTCTGGCGACGGAGATGCACATCCGATTGGCAAGACCCGGCGTCATGTCAGATTCATGAATGATGCAGGGAATCCCCAGCGAGGCGCCGGCCCGAACCACCGGAACAGAGACAAATCCGCCCTTGGAAAAGATGACGTTCGGCCGGTAGGTTTTGAGGAATTTCCTTGCTTCAGCGAAGCCTTTTATAACCCGAAAAGGATCCGTAAAATTCTTCAAGTCCAGATATCTGCGAAATTTTCCGGTGGAAATTCCTATATAGGGCAATTCGAAATCACCGATCAGTTTTTTCTCAATGCCGTCATAGGAACCCATATAGGTGATCTCATAGCCGGCTTCCTTCAGAGAGGGAAGCAACGCTATGTTGGGGGTAACGTGTCCGGCGCTGCCCCCGCCTGTTAAAACAATTTTTTTCATAAACAAGCCTTTCAGATATTAAAGCATTTTTTCGAGTGCAAGGGCGAGCTGATCCGGGCAGGAAGTAGGCTTTGCGCCGCAGCGGATGCCTTTTAATCTGGAAATAGCCTCTTCCGGCTTCATTCCCTTGACCAGTGCGCTGACACCCTGCAGATTGCCGTGGCATCCCCCGGTAAATTGTACAGAGTCGATGACGCCGTCTTTCAGCCGGATGTCGATTTCCCTGGAGCAGGTGCCGTGTGTAGTGTATTTCAGTGAATCCATGGAATTCATCTCCTTTTCTTTTAGCTTATGATACATTCTAACAGATTTTACCGGATTCTGCAATGAAGGGATAGAAAATTTTATGGGGGATCGGGAAATTTTATCCGATCCGTTCTGCTTTGTCGAAAAATGAGAGAAAAATGCGATGAAAAATTCTGTTAACTTTGTATATTTCAATGTATAATATTGACACAAATACATAGTATGGCGTTGAAAAGGGAGAGGAGGCGCAGTATGTTTCGGGTGTTTCAGGAAGAAAGACTGATAACGGTCTGTATGTTTGGTTTTTTGGGAAGCAGTATTCTTCTTCGGATTTTTTTGGGATTATTGTATCGGAATATGATAAGGGAAGCGGACAATATGGCGTCCACAAAGAACAGATTGCTAAAGCAATGTAAGACAAAGTTTGCCAGCTGTTATCAGCTGGGGAACGGGGTGGCGAATATTCCTGTCTTTGTGGACAAGTTCCTGAATCGGATGTCGCTGGGACATCTGTCATTTGAGACGATATATCATTTGTCAGGGCAGCTGATGTTGTTGTCGGTAGTCTTTTCCGGGGTGGGTGTGTGTAAAAGCATTATCGGGGGACGCACAGTAGGAGATGTGCTGCCGTTTTATATCGTGAGCTTCTTCGGATTGTATATCTATTTCAGTGTCTCAACAGTGGTGGATGTGAGAGGGAAAAAGAGGGTGCTGAAAATCAACCTTGTGGATTATCTGGAGAATCATCTGTCGCCCCGGATTGAGGTTACCAGACACGACATGGAGATGCTGTACGGGGAGGCCGTGTTTGAAGAGCGTAAAGGGCCTTATGGACGCATACAGGGCGGCAGGAGCGGCAAGAGCAGGGGACGCAGGGGAGCGAGAGGGTCACAGGCCAGGCCGGAAGCAAGACGGACGGTGGAATTGATGCCCATCGGGAATCGGATGGCGGCGGGCGGAGAAGCCATGGCGAATGATTTGCAGGCGGAGACGCAGACAGCATCTCCCCGGCAGGTGACATCGGCGCCGCAGATGCAGCAGGTACAGGAAGCTTCTCCGCAGACTATGGTGCAGGATCCGGCGGAACAATTGGTACAGGAATCGGAAACGGCATTTGTCCCGCAGGAATTCCAGTCCCTGGCTCAGACGCCGCTGCAGCAGCCTATGCCTCAGAGCGACTTGCCGGATGATGCCGCAGTTACGGAAGAAGAGTTGGAAGCCCTGTTGAAAGAATTTCTGACCTCATAGAAGAGATTTAGAAGAGGTTTTTGTGATAAGTTTTCTTCTAAGACTTGAATTTGCCTGCCTTTTTTGATACACTAAAGGCAATCGCTTTACCGAGAAGAGCTCGTGGAGTATTCCGCGGGCTTTTCCAGTATGCAGGAAGAAGTTGTATAAGGAATGGTGCAGAAAGCGGAGAATTACCGGCAGAGAGAAGGAGTTTGAAAATGAAAATTGTTATTTTGGAGAGAAGCAGTGTGGGAGAGGATGTGTCTGTGGACTGCATCGGAAAGCTTGGGGATTTGACCATATATGACAATACTGTCAGAGTTGAGGAAGTACAGGAGAGAGTAAAAGATGCAGATATCATTATTGCCAATAAATCGCCTTTGCGGGAAGAAACGCTGAAGGATGCACCTGATGTAAAATTGATTTGCGAGTTTGCTACTGGGTATGACAATTGCGATCTGGCATATTGCACTTCCCGTGGTATCAAGGTAGCGAATGTACGAGATTACTGCACGGCTATGGTGGCACAGCATACCTTTACGTTGGCGTTGGCGTTAAGTCAGAAGCTTTTCTATTATGACGAGTATGTCAAGTCAGGAGAATACAGCACCCAGAGCCGATTCTCGCATTTTGATCTTCCATTTTACGAGCTGGAGGGCAAGACCTGGGGCATCATTGGGATGGGAAATATCGGCAGGCGGGTGGCAAAAATTGCGACAGCATTTGGATGCCGTGTGATTTTTTATTCTATCACAGGCAGGAGCAATTACAGGGAATATCCGCAGGTTAATAAGGAAACACTGCTTAGAGAGAGCGACTTTGTGTCTCTGCACTGTCCGCTCAGCGATTTGAGCAGGAACTTTATCGACAGGGATGCCTTGAAGAAAATGAAGAAGGATGCCGTTTTGGTGAATGTGGCCAGAGGCGGCGTGGTGAATAATGCCGATTTGTATGAAGCGCTGGAGGCCGGAGAGATTGCCGGGGCCGGTCTGGACGTGGTGGAAAAGGAGCCACTGGAAACAGGGAATCCGCTGAGCCGTCTGAAGGATAGCAACCGTCTCATTATCACGCCCCATCTGGCCTGGGCAAGCGTGGAGGCCCGCAGGCGCTGTGTGGAGGAGGCCTGCCTGAATATTGCGGCTTTTCTGCGGGGAGAAGAGAGGAATATCGTAAATCCTTGACAGGGGCAGAAATTCGTGATACAACTCTGGGATAGGGGCGTGCAGGAACGGACAAGGGTGCGGACGGCAGAGAGCGCCTCTTTCAAAGCAGAGGAATCGGAGGAGACAAATGATAGAAAAAGGGAAAGCGATCTATAAGAAATATGAAGAAATCATCGTATATCTGATTGTAGGCGTCCTGACCACCATTGTAGCCTGGGCGGCTAAATTCATTGCAAATGCGGTATTGTTTGACAATACCATGTATCCCACGCCCTTTGAAAATACAGTGCTCAGTACCATCAACTGGGCAGCAGGCGTCACATTTGCCTATTTTACCAACAGGAGATTCGTATTCAAAAGCAAAGAGCCCATGAGGAAGGAAGCACCCAAATTTGTGCTGTCCAGGGTCTCAACCTGGATTCTGGACATTGTGGTGATGCAAGTGCTGACAGCAGTGAATATCAACCTGATTGTGGCCAGCGTGATATCGGCGGTGCTGGTAACCATCGCAAATTATGTGTTCAGCAAGCTTTTTGTGTTTAACAAGAAGAAAGAAAGTAATATAAAACAGCCATAAACAGAGTGTGAAAAGGGGATTGTGCCTAAGGCAGAATCCCCTTTACCATTTCTTTTACCAGTGCGGCGGAATGTTTGGCAGCAGCTGCTTCGAAAGTGGGATAATCCATTTCTGCACTGTCGTCTGCCTTGTCTGAGATGGCGCGGATGATAACAAAGGGAATGCTGTTCAGATAGGCGCCATGGGCGACGGATGCCCCTTCCATCTCAGCGCAGTCTCCCTGAAATTGTGAAATCAGGCGTTCTTTTACCTCTTTGTTGGAAATGAACTGGTCCCCGCTGACAACACGGCCTGACATGACATGAATGTCAGGGTTTACCTTTTTACAGGCTCCTATAGCCAGAGCTACAAGATGCTCATCCGCCTGAAATTCGCGAAAGCCTATCTGGGGAACTTCTCCCAGTTGATATCCGAAGACTCTGACATCCATGTCATGATGAATTGCATCTTTTGAGACCAAAATATCACCAATGTCCAGCCGGGCATTCAGGGAACCGGCGACGCCGGTATTGATGACATGGCTGATCCGGAACTCATCTGCAAGAATCTGTACACAGAGAGCGGCGTTTACCTTGCCGATTCCGCAGCGGACAATAACTACAGGAACATCGTCTAATGTGCCTTCATGAAAATCCATTCCTGCTTTACGGATAATTGCATTAAGGTTCATTTCTTTTTTCAGTTGTTCTACTTCCAGTTCCATCGCACCGATAATACCTATTTTGACCATATTTTCCTCGATTCTATATGTTTTATTTCCAACGGACAATGAGCAGGCGGATGCGCAGGCATTGGCTTAAGGATGTCCGGGGATTTGATTGCTGCGGCAATGCGCTGGCCGATGCTTAAGCAGGATAAATCAACCGGCTGTCGTCGATGCCGTACAGTACCTGTTCCAGATAGCGGTTAGCCAGATAATTCGCCATAGGCAGATTCATATCCAGATAGTTCCCGCAATCCATAGGGGAAGCGCCGGGAACTTCATCCTTGTAATCCCGGATGAATTCATACATCTGCCGTATCAGGGGAACGATGTCTGCGGAGGCATAATCGCCGGCTAACAGCAGATAAAATCCTGTACGGCAGCCCATGGGACCGAAATAGATAACCTGGTCTTTGAATTCGGGGTGGTTGCGCAGGAAGGTAGCCCCCAGATGTTCGATGGTGTGTACTTCCGCGGTATTCATGACAGGTTCCTCGTTGGGGCTTGTCATACGCAGATCAAAGGTAGTGATGGTTTCATTGCCCACTTTATCCTTGCGGGATACATAGATACCGGGCTGGAGCCGGATATGGTCTATGGTGAAGCTGGTGATTTTTTCCATAAGCGTGTTTTCCCTTCTATGAATTTGGAGTTGCCGGACAACTCTATTTTATTGTATTTGCTGGGCCGGGAAATGTCAAGATTCAGGAGACAAGATTCGGAGGACAAGATTCGAAAGGAAGGAAAAAGATTGAAAGTAAATCGCTTCTTTGCTATAATCTTGTCACAGGCAGCAGCTGTGGGGAGACACTTACAGTGATATGGATTATTTAGGAGGCGTAGTTATGAATCCCATGTCAATCATGAAATTAATGAGTGCAAAGAATCAGTTTACGGAGAATCATCCCAAATTTGAGGCATTTTTAAAGGCTGTTTTTTTCAGAAAAATAGAAGAAGGAACGGTGATCGAAGTCTCAGTCACCAGGCCGGGAGAGCAACCGGTGACTACTAATATAAAGGTGCAGCGCTCGGATCTGGATCTGCTGGAAGAGTTGAAGGGGTTGATGAAATGATCTTGAAGAAGGTGATGAAGAAATTACCGGGGTTGCTGGCGTTGCTAGGAATGACGATTTTTGTGTTCCTGGGGGTGATATCCTGCCTGTCTACCCGGAGAATGTATACGGGATCGGAGAGCCTGTATTGGAAATGGGATCATGTCCTGGGTAAACTTCTGTTCGGGGGCGTTCTGATTATGCTCTGGCTGTTGATCGGCAAGGCAGAGTCCTGGCTTACAGACAGGCGAATGTTTCTGGCGGCAATTCTGGTATCCTGTATGGTGACTGTATTTTGTATCGCGCTCACATGGGGAGCCCGGAGTGAACCGGATGCAGACCAGTGGTATGTTTATGTGGCGGCGGAGGGGCTGTTCCGGAAAGATTATACGAATCTGCAGAATTATGTATATTATATGGTGTTTCCGCATCAGCTGGGGCTGGCGAAGCTGTATGCTACAATAGCATGGACGGTGGGAAGCATCAGCTATGAGATACTGCGGTTTGTGCAGGCTTTCTGTGCAGGTTTTAGTGTGTTTTTTCTGTTTCTTATTACCAGAGAACGATTTAAGAGTGTGAGAGCGGAGTGCATTTGTCTGCTATGCTGCGGGGCTTTTGTGCCCCTGGCCTTATACACCCAGTTCCTTTATGGAGAGAGTATCGGCGTGAGTATGGTGTTGGGAAGTATCTGGTTTTATCTGCTGGGGAACAGACAGGATCTAGGCAGACGGCATGTAAGGGGGTGTTCCGAAATAACTTGTGAGGATTTAGCAGGGAGTTCTGTACCGAATTCAAATTTCGGCAATTGCAAATCACAAGTTATTTCTGCACAATTCCTAAGGATTTTGTATTGGGGCCTGGCGATTATCGCGTTTGGAATTGCCTATCTTCTGCGTCCGGCTTTGGTTGTAGCATGGATTGCAATGGCATTGATTCAGGCAGCCTGGTGCCTGCGTAATAAAAAGCTGTTACCCATGCTTGGTATTGTACTTATGCTGACAGCAGGAGTTGGGGGACAGAAAGCGGTATTGGGAAATGTAGGAAAGACGGCAGGAGTTGTGGTGGACAATGCGATACCGCTGGCGTTTCTGTCCACGGCCATGGGCATGCAGGATTATGATCCTTTCGGCTATGGCGCAGGATCTTATAATGGATATGGATGGAACACATTTGCCGAAACAGGCTGGGATCAGGAGGAATCCGTCAGGAGAGCTCTGCAGGATATGAAGAGAACGCTTTATCAGTGGATACATCATCCGTCCGTTATGTGCACGCATATTTTTGAGAAAGTTCTGAACCAGTGGACAGAGCCGGCATACGGTGCATTTACCATGACATGTAAGATGGAAGATCCTGACGCATGGGTGGAGGACTTATATTATAATGATCTGCATGAATTTGTCTATGCATTGCTGGATTGCATTCAGACATTTTGTTATTTTTCGCTGGCAACGTGGTTTTGGCATCTTTTCAGAGCCGGAAGGCGGGGGAGGGAGACTGCTCCGCAGGATTATCTGATCGGCCTGATTTTGATTGGGGAGTTCTTTTTCAGCATCCTGTGGGAGGCAAAAAGCCGGTATGTATTTCCCTATATGGTTATCATTATTCCCTGTGCCGCCGGGAGTTTTTCCTGCTTTTGTCATCGGATGACGACGCTGCTGCGGCAGAGATTGCGATGGTTTTGAGGAAGATTCGATTTACCTGGTGTTGCGCGAAGACTTTCCAATAGTGTCCTATACAGAAGACAAGGGCATTTGTGGGGGCGGAAGGAAGAGACAAAACCGGAACGGGAGATTTTAGTATGATATATTTATCCAATTTTTCTTTCCCTGATATCGAATTGGAATACAGCTTTCTGATGGGGATCAAAAGGACATGCTATGATACGTTTTACCCTTTTCAGGTATTGTCTAAACATGGCCTCAGGATGCTGGATTTTGAACCGATTACCATTCTGTACGGCGGGAATGGTTCAGGAAAAACTACTGCACTGAATATAATTGCTGAAAAGATTAACTTGAAACGGGAAAGCGTCTATAACAGGTCGAATTTTTTTGAAGACTATACGTCAATGTGCCATTATGAGACGCAGATGCCGATTCCGGCAAAAAGCCGCATCATTACCAGCGATGATGTGTTTGATTTTGTCTTAAATTTAAGGTGCCTGAATGACGGCATCAGCAATAAGCGTGAAGAGTTGTTTGAGGAATATCTGGAGAGCAAATACTCCCATTTCCAGATGAAGTCCCTGGATGACTATGAGCAGCTGAAGAAAAGCTATATGGCTCATACAAAGACGCAGTCAAAATATGTCAGGAACAATGTGATGGATAATGTGAGGGAGCATTCCAACGGCGAAAGCGCGTTTCTGTATTTCTCCGAGAAGATTCAGGAAAACGGGCTGTATCTGCTGGACGAGCCTGAGAACAGCCTGTCGCCGCTACGGCAGCAGGAGCTGACAAAGTTTCTGGAGGATTCCGCAAGGTTTTTTGGATGCCAGTTTATCATATCCACGCATTCGCCGTTTCTGCTGGCTATGCGAGGCACCAGAATTTACGACATGGACGAGGAGCCGGTGGATGTGAAAAGGTGGACGCAGCTGCCTGGCATAAGAACCTATTTTGATTTTTTTAAAAAGCATGAAGGGGAGTTCCTGGTTTAAGGTGAATATAGGAGGGACAGGGAAATTTTTAAATTGTGGGCTGCGATAAACAGATTCTGAGGAATAAAAAGGACTGACACCCTTTCAGAAAACCGCTGAAAACGATATCAGTCCTTTTATCGTCGTGCGCCTGGCGGCGCATGTTTCTAAACCTGTTGCTTAATTGTAGTTATCAATGCAAGGCTGGAACATGCTCTTGTTCACGCCGCAGAGAGGGCAGCACCAGTCATCGGGAAGATCCTCAAATGCAGTGCCGGGAGCAATACCGTGCTCGGGATCACCTTTCTCAGGATCATAGGTATAGCCGCAAGGATTACAAAAATATTTCTGCATGATAAATAATCTCCTTTCTGATTACATTCTGAACAATTTATATCTCTTTAACAAATTTGTAGTTTAACCGAAGTATCTCTTTAACAGACCTTCGAATGCCGAGGCATTCGCATTAACCGAAATATCTCTTTAACAGACCTTCGAATGCCTTTCCGTGTCTGGCCTCGTCTCTCGCCATCTCGTGTACAGTATCATGAATGGCATCCAGGTTGGCGGCCTTTGCCCTCTTGGCAAGATCAAATTTGCCGGCGGTAGCACCGTTCTCTGCAGCGACTCTCATCTCCAGGTTCTTCTTGGTGGAATCGGTAACAACCTCACCCAAAAGCTCTGCGAATTTTGCAGCATGCTCAGCCTCTTCGTAAGCAGCCTTCTCCCAGTACAGGCCGATCTCAGGATAGCCTTCTCTGTGAGCTACTCTAGCCATTGCCAGATACATACCTACCTCGGAGCACTCTCCTTCAAAGTTGGCACGAAGATCCTTGATAATATCCTCGGAAACACCCTGTGCAACGCCTACAACATGCTCCGCAGCCCAGGTTTTCTCTCCGGCCTGAACGGTAAATTTCTCAGCAGGGGCATGGCAGATAGGGCATTCAGCCGGTGCTGCATCTCCTTCGTGAACATAACCGCATACTTGACATACGTACTTCATAATCTTGTCTCCTTTTTATATAAATTTTTGGATAACCCAAGTCAGGAACGGGACTTAATACATTTGCCGCACATACCGTAAAAATAGGTTCTGTGGCCGATGATCTGTCCCTCAAAATTGGCTGCCGCCGCGGAGGTAATAGATTCGATGCTGTCCATTTCCAGATCGATCACGCTGCCGCATTCCATACAGACAAAATGATAATGAGGAGAAGTATCGGCATCAAAATGATCTATGCCGTCTCCCACATTGAGCCGATTGATCTCTCCCTCACCGGCAAGAAGCGTCAGATTGCGATACACAGTACCCAGACTGATATTCGGATTCTGGCTCCGAACATTCCTGTAAATGACATCCGCAGTGGGATGATCCTTTCTGGTCATCAGGAATTCCTTTATCGCTTCTCGCTGCTTACTAAACTTTCGTGCAGCCATGTGACACCTCTTTGCAAATTAAGAATGATTACTGTTTTATTATAACGATTCTTTTTAATTTGTCAACAGGTATCAAAAATTTTTTACACAATAATCCGGTCTAATCTTCCGGTCAGTCCGGTCAGGATTTCATGGGTGATGGTGCCGCACCTGTCGGCAATTTGACAGGCGGTTATTTCGACAGTTCCTGACCTGCCGATGATAACGGCGCCCCGGCACACATCGGGAATATCGCTGATATCGATAATCGTCTGATCCATGCAGATCCTGCCGATGATCGGCGCCGGACGGCCATTGAGCAGCATGGCGCCTTTCCCGTTGGAAAGCTCCCGGGGCAGTCCGTCCGCATAACCGATGGAGACAGCGGCAATCCGCATATCCCGTTCGGCGGTATAGGTAATTCCGTACCCCACGGATTCCCCTGCATACAGAGGACGGATCGAGGTTATTCTTGCCTTCAGCGAGAGTACGGGCCACAGGTAATCTTTCCAGACATTCTGGTCATTCTGGTTGCTCAGGACTCCATAGAGAGCGATGCCGGGACGCACATATTCGGCGGCAAGGCTGCGGGGATCAGGCCTGGGCTCACTGTCAGCGGCGCAGGCTTCCGGGACGTTCGGATCGATGTTGTCTTGCAGCAGATTTAATATCCCATAGCTTGCCAGCAGGTGAAGACCATGGCAGGGATATCCCTGTGCCTTCAAAATATCCACTACCTGATAAAAAGCACGGATCTGGCTGTATGTAAAAGCCTTATGATCCGGATGGGGAGAATCACTGGCACACAGATGGGTGAAGAGGCCGTCTACCTTTAGATTTTCCATCTGGTACACACGGATGATTTCTTCTATATTTTCACAACGGATTCCCACGCGGTGCATGCCGGTATCGAGACCGATATGCACATGGATTTCTTCCTCGAACTGATTCAGCTCCTGGGCATAGGGATAATCGATGACGGTCTGGGTCAGCCGATAGCGGCGCAGTCTCGGAAAATCTGCCGGAGGCGTATAGCCCAGTATGAGGATCTCCCCTTCTATGCCGGCTTCCCGCAGTGCGACTCCCTCACAGGCACAGGCTACACAGAATGCATCCACTCCCAGATCATTGAGTAGCCGGGAGGTGATGACTGCGCCATGGCCATAAGCTTCTGCTTTTACCGCGGGCATCAGACGGCAATACCCGGGCAGACGTGAACGGAAAAACGCAACATTATGTGCCAGCGCATCTGCATCGATTTCAATCCAGGCCCGGGAGGAGTCCGGGTTTTCCGGAAATGTCAGTTTATCACGGACCAAGGCCGCATCCGGAATCAGAGCACTTTCTTCGCCCCAGTTTTCATAAGAATCTTGATGTTCCAAATCTTGCATAGCTTCAACCTCCTGCATTTCTGCTTTCTGAGATAAATCATATTCCGGATCCTCTTCCATATAGACGTCTTCGGGTAAGGGGGAGGGCTTTTTCGGCTTTTTCCGTTTTCCGGTGATTTGCCCGGCTTCCGCTCCGTGGTGAAGCCGCGAAGAGAGAGAAAGCTTCTTTTGGATAAAAGTGATCAAAAACCCGGCTGCAACAGACAGAATTGCCACGGCGAGGTAATGAACTATACTGTTTTCCACCAGAAGAGCAGTCAGTTTCAGCGGTTTGGCGATCCCGCGGACGGCTACGATAACGGCGGGATGCAGTATATAAATCCAGGCGGACGCGGTCCGCAGCTCTTTGCGGGAACCGCTCCGGGGAAGGAGAAGACAGCGGTAGAGAAAGAACATGACAGGAACCAGGGCAAGGTACATGCTGTCGTGGCGCTGCAGTTCAAAATGGCGCAATATAAAAGCTTCTCCTACAAGGATGATAAAGAAACAGGCCAGGGAAACAATATCGGACACCAAAACACCGGAGTCTGCCTGTTCGGAGTCTGCAGTTTTGGACGCCCATATCCCCAGTACCAGAAACAACGGCGCCAGAAACAGGCCGTTGCGTGTATAGGAGAAGAAACGGAATCCAAATTCATATACTGCGTTCAACGCGGGAATATTCCGGATCAGGGCGAAATAACTGTCACCGAACAGGCCGATGAGATACAGAACGGCGCAGGCAACCGTCATACCGCGCAGCTTCAGGCGCAGGCTCATCAGCCGTACCAACAGTATTCCCAGAATACATGCCGGGAAATACCACAGATGATAAAAGGTGCCGTCAAATAAAAGCATACGGAATACCAGCCCGGCATTCAGAGCTTTATAATGTCCCGCATAGATCCCGACAGGCAGATACAGGATAATGCAAAACAGATAGAGCAGTATTGTTTTCAATAAATATTTATGAAATCGGGCAGTGGATTTGACCGATGGGGTCAAAAAACCGGCCGCCACAAACTGTCCGGTAACCATAAAGAAGAAGGGAACGGCGGTCCTTGCAAGTATCCTGGTCAGAAAAAAATCAGCCCCCTCGCTGACGGAAGCGAGGGGTGAAGTATGGATTGCAACTACAAGAAGCGCAGCAATGATACGAAATCGGTCAAGGCCACCGTAATTTTGTCTGGTATGCATCTGTTTTCCTCCTATTATAGTTCCGTATCTGTCCCGCCCAGCACCCGGACATGGGCAGAGAATTTCCGACCGTGAAAAGAATGCGTCCGCAAATCCTCTGGGGTGCCGTGCGGGACAGACGTTGCTTTCATTTAGCTCTTGACATTTCTTAGCTGGACTGTTTTGCTGCTACCGCTCCTCAAGAGCCAATTCCAGAATCCTGGTGAGGACCCAGGAGAAGGAATGCCCGGCGGCTTTCATCATACCGGGATAACGGCTGTGTTCTGTGAATCCCGGTATGGTATTGACCTCATTGAATACAATATCGCCCTCTGGGGTGAGGAACATATCTACACGGGCAAAGCAGCGGCAGTCCAGGGCGAGATAGATCCGCTTTGCAGTTTCCTTGATTTCTTCCGCTTTGGCCCCGTCGATTCTGGCAGGTACATGGATGGAGGAGGTCTTCAGGGTATATTTTTCCGTAAAGTCAAAGAAACCGCCGGAAAGTTCGATTTCATCCACTTCTCCGGTGATGGGTTCCCGATTGCCCAGCACGGCACAGCCGACTTCAAAGCCCTCGATATTTTCCTCCAGGAGAACCTGAGAATCATATTGGAAGGCAAGAGAGAGCGCTTCGGACAAATACTCCGGCTGAGGCACTTTGGTGACGCCATAGGAGGAACCTGCCTTTACCGGCTTGACATAAAGGGGGTAGCCTAATTTCTCTGCGAAAGCTTTGGCAGAGGCAGGCTCATAGCCTTTTTCAAGAACCATATGTCTGGGGACACGGATTCCTTCCAGGCTTACCAGCCTGTGGGCCCGGTCTTTGTCCATACCAAGGGCGGAGGAGAGGGTACCGCAGCCGGCGATGGGGATTCCCGTCAGTTCCAGCAGCCCCTGCAGGGTACCGTCCTCCCCATTGCCTCCGTGAAGTACCGGGAATGCAATGTCTATGGGGATATAGTCGATGCCGCTCTCTTTCAGCAGAAGGAGCCTGTGGTCTCCGCGGTTGGGGGAGAGCACTGCCGGGGTGCAGTCCGCGGGATTACACCAGCTGTCATTGAGCAGCTTGTCCACCGGTCCGGCGTAATGGTACCAGGCGCCTTTCGCGGTGATACCGATGAGAATGGGATTGTATTTCTCCCGGTCCAGATTCAGGATGACGCCGGACGCAGAAGATAATGATACACTATATTCGGGAGAACAGCCTCCGAAGAAAACCGCAACATTCCATTTTTTCATAATTAATAAAATTCCTTTCCTGCATTTCTTTTCGCCCTTTTATCCTACAACTAAAGGGACAAAAAGTAAAGAGCAGGAAGGTAAATTTTTCCTTAAGAAAAGCCTATATTTAAGAGATTTTTTATGATATTTTCGCCTTATTTTACACATTCAGGGGGAGGATATGGTATAATGTTGACACAGAAGGGCATTGTGTCAACTTCTGATTCCATGTGCGCAGGGGCGCATGGAATGTGGTATAATATTTTTATTCGCGGCAGGAAACGGCCACAGAAGAACTGATTCCTGGAGAGAAATGTAGAAATGGCCGGAGGGACAGGGAATGAAATTCAGAACGAGACTGCGTGTTACCTTTGTGATCGTGATTGCTTTGCCATTGGTGCTGACGGCGATGGCCTTTTGCGGGATTGGGCTGTATCTGCTGAACATCCAGAAAGGCTTTCCCATTGTGGAGCTGGACTATACTGCCATGAGCGAGAATATGCGGGAAGTGGTGGGAGCTACAAACGGAGCCTATCTGCGTCTGAAGGCGCAGATCGAGAAGGATCCTTCCATGCTGGCGGACACAGCATATCTGGACAAGGTTAATTCACAGATCAGAGAGAAAACTACGTATATTATTGTGCGAAAAGACGACGAGCTCTATTATACTGGGAACAGAGAAGCGGCGGAGGCGATTTTTCCCAAACTTCCCGAGTATGGGGAGCTGGATATGGGGGAAGACTCCGGTATTTATTATGACAACCTGGACAAATTTGTCAAGCAGCTGGATTTCCGATTTCCGGATGGCAGCGAAGGAAGCGCCTTTGTGGTGACCAAGATGAATTCTCTGATTTCCAGGAAGCTGCTGGTGGATATGTTTGTGGCAATTTTCCTGATCTTGATTTTCACGGGGCTGATGCTGACAAGGTGGATTCATAAGGGGGTGTTCGATCCCATCAACGAGCTGAATGTAGCCATGCGCAAGATTAAAGAAGGGAATTTTGAGTATGTCCTGCAGACGGATGCGAAGGGAGAGATCGGAGATCTGTACCGAAATTATGAGGACATGCGTCTTCGGCTGAAGGAAAGCACAGAGGAGAATCGGGAGTCAGAGAAACAAAACCGTGAGCTTGTCAGCAATATATCCCACGATCTGAAGACGCCCATTACCGCTATTAAGGGGTATGTGGAAGGGATCATGGACGGTGTGGCAGACACGCCGGAGAAGATGGATAAATATATTAAGACAATCTATAACAAAGCCAACGACATGGAGCGGCTGATCAATGAGCTGACATATTATTCCGGTATTGACAATAACAGGATACCGTATAATTTTCACCGTATTAATGTGGCGGATTATTTTGGGGACTGTATTGAAGAAGTGGGCCTGGATCTGGAACAGAAGAACATCGAACTGAATTATTCCAATCTGGCCAGTCCGGATACGGTTGTCATTGCCGATCCAGAGCAGATGAAAAAGGTGATTAACAATATTATCAGCAACAGTGTAAAATATATGGATAAGCCCCATGGCGTAATCGATATACGCATTCTGGATGAGACGGATTCCATCCGTATTGAGATTGGAGACAACGGAAAGGGCATCGCCCAGAAAGATCTGCCCAAGGTATTTGAACGTTTTTACCGTACCGACGCTTCCCGGAATTCCGCACAGGGCGGCAGCGGCATCGGCTTGTCTATCGTAAGGAAGATTATTGAGGATCACGGCGGTTATATCTGGGCTACCAGCAAAGAAGGGGAAGGTACCTGTATGCATTTTGTGCTGAGAAAATATATTGAGCTTCAGGATGCGGAGTGACAGGCAAAAGATGAAAAGCGGGCAGTGGCACATAACAGGCGGGGAAATGAATTAAAATAAGGGAAGAGAGCGCAGGAAAGAAAGGCGGGGTAATTTGTATGAGCAGGATTCTGATTATTGAAGATGAGGTGGCTATTGCGGATCTGGAGAAAGATTATCTGGAATTGAGCGATTTTCAGGTGGATATCTGCAATACCGGCGATGAAGGGCTGAATATGGCATTGAGCGGCGAATACAATCTGGTGATACTGGACTTGATGCTGCCGGGAATGGACGGGTTCGAAGTATGTCGGAAGATTCGGGAGGAGAAGAATATTCCCATCCTGATGGTTTCTGCCAAGAAGGACGATATCGACAAGATCAGGGGGTTGGGTCTGGGCGCAGACGACTATATGACGAAGCCCTTCAGCCCCAGTGAGTTGGTGGCCCGGGTGAAAGCTCATATGGCGAGATACGAGCGTCTGGTAGGAACGAATCAAAAGCCTCAGAATGATATTGTGGAGATCAGGGGCATCCGCATCGATAAGACGGCACGCCGTGTCTATATCAACGGCGAAGAGAGGACTTTTACCACAAAGGAATTTGACCTGCTGACTTTTCTGGCGGAGAATCCGAACCATGTCTATACCAAGGAGGAGCTGTTTCGGGAGATCTGGGATATGGACTCTATCGGAGATATCGCAACGGTGACGGTGCATATTAAGAAGATCCGCGAGAAAATAGAGAAGGATACCGCCAAGCCCCAGTATATTGAGACGATATGGGGAGTGGGGTACCGGTTTAAGGTGTGAGATAATTCTTAATATATAGTGTGCGGGTCCGGAAGTTTGTGAAGCGTACCCTTTTGCACCATGTTAGGCAGCGTTTTCAGGCGGCTTTCATTTCCGGCGGGGAATGGAGGCCGTCCGGCAGAAGAGGGCGCTGCGTCTGTCTTGTTCAGGGTTATCAATTGATGTCTGTCTTGCATTTCCGAAAATACTACTGTATAATGTCCATAGTTCCTGAATCATTTTTCCCGACAGGAGGTTTTCATGAAGAAAGACCTGTGTAAGAATAAATCAGGCTGCTATGCGGATATTTTATACTATGTACTTTCCTTTTGCATTCCGGTAGCGGGCATGCTGTTAATCTTAAAATCCCGCGGATTTTATCCTTTTAAAGAAGATACGCTTTTTGTACTGGATATGCATGACCAGTTTATGGAGTTTTATGCTTCCCTCCGTTATATTTTGGGAGGGGATAATTCTGTCTTCTATTCCTGGGCCAGGTCTCTTGGTGGAAGCTATATCGGACTGTATGCCTATTATCTGGCGAATCCCCTGTCATGGATCACGGTGCTGTTTCCGCTGGAGAAGTTTCATGCGGCGATTCTTACGCTGACCTTGCTGAAAATAGGATGCTGCGGCCTGACCTTTTCCGTATTTGCTTCTTATCTGTGGAAGCGGCATTTTCAAGGTGCGGAAGAGACCTCCGGATACGGCGGGAGTATGTGGTATCGTTTTCTCCTGGTTCCCTTTGCAGTAAGCTATGCATTGATTTCCTATAATATTATATTTTCTTCCTGCCTGATGTGGATCGACGGAGTCATCATGCTTCCTCTGATTCTATTGGGGGTTGAGAAGATTCTGGAAGGCAGGAAAGGGGGATGGTATCTTATATCCTTTGCGGCAGCCTGCGTGTTTAATTATTATACCGCTTATATGGCAGGACTGTTTGCAGCTTTGTACTTTGTATTCCGAGTGGCTGTACTGATATCCGGCAAGACCTGGAAGGCCTGTTTGACTGCGGCAGTCCGGTTTGCCGCGGCGACTTTTCTGGCGGCGGGTCTGGCGGCGCCGCTGCTGGTTCCTACTATTCTGGATCTGTCTTCCGGAAAATTCGTGACAGAACAGAATTTTGCGGAGAAGTATATCAATTTTCATTTCTTTACCTTGTTTGGCCAGTTTAAAAACGGGGCCTACAGCGGGATCCTTCCCATCTATGACGACGCGGTGAATATGCCCAATATCTATTGCGGATATGCCGCGCTGGCGCTGGCGGTGATTTTCTTCCTGCTCCGGAAAATCTCTCTTCGGGAGAAGCTGGCAGCAGGGGGATTGTTTCTGGTGCTGTTGGGCAGTTTCTACTTTGTGCCGATGAATCTGGTCTGGCATGGAATGGCATATCCGAACAGTTATCTGTATCGATACTCTTTTGTGTTGAGCTTTTATCTGCTGTATCTGGCGGTGCGGGCACTTTGTGCCATGCCCTTGGGGAAGATTCCTACTCTGTGGCAGAGGCGGCCTGTATTCGAATGTGTGGCAGTCCTTATGATGGGCGTGATTGCCCTGGACATGGGCCTGAACGGACGTGCGCTGTTTTACGCATTGCAGGATGAATTCAGCTATGACGATGTAAGCGAGTACACGGAGTATCTTTCCGGAACACAGCCTCTGACAGAGGATATCAGAGAACGGGACAGGGGCTTTTACAGAGTGAATCAGGGATATGAATATTCGAAAAATGACGCCATGCTGCTTGGGTATAACGGTATGTCCCATTATTCCTCTACCTTCAATGCAGCTGTGAATGAGCTGACGCTGCGCCTGGGAATGGCACAGGACTGGTTTTATAATACCGGGTATGGCTCCACGCCCCTTACGGACAGTCTTCTTGCCGTGAAGTATATTCTGGAGGACGGGGGGGTTCCGGATTTTTATACCAGATTGAAAGAGACAGAACAGGGAAAGACTTCCTATTATAATGAAAATGCTTTGGCAATTGTATATAGCGCACCCTTTCCGGACAGAGAGCTTGTGATAGAGGAAGATAGTCCTTTTGAAAATCAAAATACAATGCTCAACAAAATCGCAGGGACGGCAGAGGAATATTTTACGGCGGTGGAATATACAAAAGAAGGGGACGAGGGCGGCTGGTCCTACATGTTCCGGGCAGAGACGGAGGAACCGGTATATCTCTATATGCATACCACCGGTTATTCCCATGCGGACGTACTTGTAAACGGAGAGAAGGCAGGGCAATATTTCACGTCGGAGAGCAGATGTATTCTCTATCTGGGAAGCTTTGAGCCGGGGCAGCAGGTGAGAGTGGATGTGATCCCGTCCAGAGCGGTCCAGATGACAGGAGAGGAGATTTACAGACTGCAGGAGGGGCTGCTGGAGGATACCCTTCGGAAGCTGCAAAGCGGCAATATGCAGATTGACAGTCACGGAGGCGGAAGGCTGGAAGGAACGATAGAGGTTGCGGAAGGGAGCAGCATTTTGACATCGATTCCCTATGATGCCGGGTGGAAGGTGAAAATAGACGGGAAGAAGGTTCCTGTGGAGACTTATGCGGATACTTTCATTATGGTGGAGGCAGAACCGGGAAAACATTCTGTTTCGTTGGTCTATGCGGCTCCCGGGATGGAAGCGGGACTGGTTATTTTCGCCGCGGCTCTGCTGTTAAGTATTTTCTGGTTCCGTAAGCGGAAAGTAAAGGCAAATAGGTAAAACCGGGAGAGACCATAGGGAAGGCAGGACAGGGGATGGAAGCATTGGAAGGAGTACGGATGTTGCCGGAGCAGTTCCTTAAGCGGATGCAGGAATTGTTGGGGACAGAATATGCTGCCTTTGTGGAGGCTATGGAGAAAGAGCGGCATCAGGCTTTGCGGCTGAATCCGCTGAAGATCGGAGCGGAGGGAATCAGTGCGGCCAGACGGTTCGGAGGGGCCGACACAGGGCGGGCAGCAGTATTTGCCCATCTTACGAAGGTACCCTGGGCGGCGGACGGGTATTATTATGAGGCGACAGATCAGCCGGGGAAGCATCCGTTTCACGAGGCGGGGTTGTACTATATTCAGGAACCCAGCGCCATGGTGCCCGCGGAGCTGCTTGGGGTGCAGCCGGGGGAGAGAGTGCTGGATCTGTGTGCCGCTCCCGGCGGAAAGAGTACGCAGATTGCAGCCGGGCTGGGGGGAAGAGGGCTCCTTTTCTGCAATGAAATCCACCCTGCCAGGGCCAGGATTCTGTCGGAGAATATAGAGCGGATGGGAATCGGCAATGCCTGTGTCACTAATGAGACACCGGAGCGTCTGGCGGAACGGTTTGAAGGATTTTTTGACAGGATTCTGGTAGACGCGCCCTGCTCGGGAGAAGGGATGTTCCGCAAAAATGAAGCAGCCTGCGGGGAATGGAGTCTGGAAAATATAAAGCTGTGCGCACAGAGACAGGATGCGATCCTGGATTGCGGGGCACGGATGCTTCGTCCGGGAGGACGGCTGGTGTATTCCACCTGTACTTTTGCACCGGAGGAGAATGAGGGCAGTATCTGCAGATTTCTGAAGCGGCATGAAGACTTTGCGCTGCTGCCTGTGGATAAGGAGCGCCTGGGGCTGAAGGGATGTGACGGCCGTCCCGGGTTTGCGGCAGAGCCGGCGGCCGGCCTGGAGGAGACCGTGAGAATCTGGCCTCACAAAATAGACGGAGAGGGACATTTCGCGGCAGTGCTTTGGAGGAAAGGGAATCTGCCGGGAGACAGGAACGGCGGGGAAGCACCGGGAGGCATCCGGGAGAGGGCGGCGGAGGAGCTGACAGAATTTTGCAGGAGCCAGCTGCGCCTGCCGGTGAGCTCTCATGGTGGAGAGGGGATCTATGCCGGGATTGGCATGGCTGTCGGAATGGAAGAAACAGTAAGGGCTGCCTGGTTTGGAGAGAATCTGTATCTGGTTGCAGCGGATCTGCCGACTTTGAAAGGATTGAAGGTACTTCGGCCGGGGCTGCAGCTGGGGACGTTTAAGAAGAAACGATTTGAGCCGTCTCACGCTTTAGCGCTGGCATTGGCGCCCGGATACGCGGCCCATGTGTGGAATCTGGAGGCCGGAAGCCGGGAGACGGCTGCGTATTTAAGAGGAGAGACTTTCCCCGCAGGGGGAGAAAAGGGATGGTATCTGATTTGTGTGGAGGGCTTTGGCCTGGGCTGGGGGAAGCTGGCCGGCGGAGTGATGAAGAATCACTATCCCATAGGTTTGAGGCGGAAGTGTTAAGGGAAACGGAAATGAGTGATGGAAGAAGGGAAATGGCATGCAGAAGATGAGCCGGAGAACACTTATAATTTGGATCGGAATTCTTTCTGTCCTGGGCATGCTGCTGCGCTGGACGGGAATCCGATATGCGGGGGTGGATTATGAGAACAGCCTCCTGACCTGGTATCTGCAGTTAAAAGAGGGAGGGACTTTGGCGGCGCTGGCGGATTACCAGGGGGACTACAACCTCCCCTATGCCACGGTGCTTTATTTTCTGACTTTTGTACCGGTGGAACCGGTTATCAGTATTAAAATGGTATCCATTCTTTTCGATTATCTGGAGGCGGTTTTGGTCATGAAAATGGTCAGGATGGCGTCGGAGGAGGAAAAGAGGGATTTATACGGGATCATCGCCTTTGGCCTGGTACTCTGCAACCCGCTGGCAGTGATAAACAGCGGATATCTGGCTCAGAGCGAGGGAATCTGGGCTTATCTGGCATTGCTCAGCTTCTGGTATATACAGCAGGATAAGCCGGTGAAGGGTATGTGGGCCATGGGCTGTGCCATTGCCATGAAGCTGCAGAGCGTATTTATCCTGCCCATGGTTTTAATTCTTTATTTTTATAAGAAAAGGTTTTCCATCCTGCATCTTCTCTGGATTCCCATTGCGATTCAGGCTCTCTGCATTCCGGCTATCCTGGGAGGCTGCAGCTTCGACATAGCCTATAAGCTGTTTTCGCATATGCTGGGAAAGTATCCTTTCCTGTATTACTATTATCCGAATATCTGGACCTTTTTCAAAGAAGCTCCGTATTATCAGTTCGGAAAAGCAGCCATTATCATCGCGTTTACGGCGCTTTTGCTGTTTGCGGTACTGCTTGTACAGTCGGGACGGAAACCGGCAATGCGGGAGTATCTGGAATATATTGTATGGACTACCATGACCTGCGCCATGCTGCTGCCCTGTATGCATGAAAGGTATAACTATATTGCGGAGCTGATGCTTCCGGTATGTGCTCTTTTTGATCGGCGTCTCTGGATTCCAGCCGTTTTCCTGAATCTGTTTTCGCTGCAGTGCAACGGGCAGAGCTATCTGGGGTGGGAAAAGGTATCCCATTATTCTCTGGCAGCAGGGAATCTGGCAATTTATTTTTATCTGACCCGGCGGTGTTTTTATGGGTTATATAAGAGTTACAGGGAATGCAGGGGGGTAAAATCATGCTGAAGATCGAACGAAAGGTGCTTTTGTGGGTAGAGAAGCATATGTTTGTGCTGTTAGCGGTGCTGGCTGCCGTCATGGGACTGTATCTCAGACGCGGTGCTGTCTGGTGGAGCAGTCCGGACGCCGGATACTATTTCGACGGGCACGAGGGGAATATTCAATCGGGATGTTATCATTTGCTGGTGCGTCTGGTCCAGTATCTTCCCATGCTTCCGCTGCATACGGTGAAGTGGCTGGCAGCGGCGGCAGATTATGCGGTGGCGGTGCTTGCAGTGATTGCCGTAGGCGGGCACAGAGAGGGAGAGAAGCTGAAAAGTTCTTTTTATTTTACGGGATGTATTCTTTCTCCGGTGGCATATCTGCGCGGAAGCTGCTGGGCACAGGTGGATTCCGCGGCATTTGCGCTGCTGCTGGGAGCCTATATTGTGTGGGGGAAGGGACAGAAAATCCCGGGCATTCTGCTGGCCATGGCAGGGATTGCATTGTACCCGCCGCTTCTTGTGATGGTGTTTTGCTGGATTTTTTTTCGGAGGGAAAGCTTTCAGAGAGAGGACTATCTCTACCTGGGGATATTATTTGCAGGATGTTGTCTGCTGCAGGGGATGGCAGGCTTGCTGTCAGGACGCTCCTGGATGGAGGGACTGCGCTCCCTGACGGGATGGATGAGCAGGGAGCCTTATCAGGGAACCGTTTATGCGGACCCTCTCGCATGGGGAATTCAGATGGGGAATCTGCTGGGATACGGTGCTGCCATGGTCAGCGGAATGGCGGCATACCGACATAGGATTTCTTATGGGACAGCTCTGCTGATACATCTGGCAGTGCTGTTGATCTATGGAAGTGTGCTTTTTCCGGCGGGAATGTAGCAGAAGTACCGTACAGGATAGGAAACGGGACACAGAGGCCGATGTGTAATGGTGCTGCAAGGGCTGCGCCGTAAGATATGGGAAACGGAGAGGAATACGGAGGCCGGGACAGTGCGGCTGCCGCATTGGGCGGAAGCAGGGAGACGGAGAGAAAAAGGGATGCGGGTAGAGATTCTGGACGAAGACGAAGATATCATTGTAGTTTATAAGCCGGCAGGAATTGCCGCACAGACTGCGGATGTGGGGCAGGAAGATGTGGTCAGCGAATTGAAAAACTATCTGAGCAGAACCCCAAAAGCAGCCGGGAAAGAGAGACAGGAACCCTATCTCGGCGTAATACACCGATTAGATCAGCCTGTGGAAGGGCTGCTGGTATTTGCGAAAAGGCAGAATGCGGCGGCAGCATTGAGCAGGCAGCTGCGGGACGGAGCGTTTTGCAAGCGGTATTATGCGGTGCTTTGCGGCCGGCCGGAGGCTGAGAAGGGGCAGCTGACGGATGCGCTTTGCAGGGACGGTGCAGGCAGGATGGGGGAAGTAGCCCGAGCCGGTCAAAAGGCAGACACCCGGGAGGCAGTTCTGCATTATTCGGTACTGCAGAGTCTGGAGGAGCGGAAGATTACGCTTGCGGATATACAGATCGACACAGGCCGGTTTCATCAGATTCGGGTTCAGATGGCCCATGCGGGAACGCCGATTTTGGGAGACCGGAAGTATGGCGGGGAAGCCTGCTGCGCGCTGGCCAGAGATCTGCAGGTGCAATATGTAGCACTTTGCGCGTATTATTTGGAATTTATACATCCTGGCAGTAAAAAAGTGATGAAATATCGAATAAAACCGCGAGGGAGAGTCTTTTCCTTTTTTTCGCAGTTATGAAATGAGGAAAAAATGCCATACTAATAGGAGAATGTGATGCATGGGGGTTGGTATGGCAGAGAAGATAAAAGACAACAAAATGGTATTGCTGCTCCTGATATCAGGGGCAGTTTATTTTTTCCTGAAGGTGTTGGCTCCGCTGACGGCGCCGGTGCTGGCTGCTATATTATTTGTGACCATTTTTGGTCCACTGCTTCAGAGAATGCAGAGAAGGCTGAAGGTCCACAGACAGATCGGCGCATTGTTTCTTCTGCTGCTTGGCTGTTGTTTTCTGGTGGTGTTGATATGGGTGCTGTTCTCGTGGATTGTGGGAAGTCTGCCGGGGCTGGTACGTAGGCTGGATCTGCTGGAAACAGATCTGGCATTGTTTGTACATGAATTATGCAATGTGGTGGGAAAGGCGCTGGGAGTGGATAATTTATATCTGGAACAGCTTCTCTATGCCAGAATTCAGGAGGGGATAGATTATTTTCAGCTGCAGTTTCTGCCGGATATGCTATCTCAGTCGCTGACCTATGTAAAGGTATTGGGCTCGGTGGGAGGATTTCTGGTGACGTTTCTAATTGCCACTGTGCTGCTGGCAAAGGATTACGACGATATCATGAACCGGATGCTGGACAGAGAGGAATGCCATGTTTATCTGGAGATTATCTGCGGGATCATACGCTATATTGCCACTTATGTAAAGGCGCAGGTGATCATCATGACCATTATAGGCACAGTGGCGGCAACGGCGCTGGGGTTTGCCGGAATACGGCATGGGATTCTCTGGGGACTGCTGGCCGGTCTGCTGGACGCGCTGCCTTTTATCGGGACAGGGATTGTGCTGGTACCTGTCGGGATACAACAGATCTTCTACGAAAACTATATCAGTGGGGCAGTATGTTTGATCGTATATGTGGTCTGCATTTTTATCCGGGAAATGCTGGAGCCTAAATTGATCGGAAAGAAGGTGGGGGTTTCCCCCATTGCCATATTGCTGTCCATTTATGCGGGAGTGAAACTCTTTGGACTGTGGGGGATTATTGGGGGCCCGCTGGGATTTGTAATAATATACCAATCGTATATGAGCCTGGAAAGGCGCATAAATGTGGCGGACAATGCACCGCATGGCGTATAATGCGTCGCATAGCGTAAATGCGTCGCATAGCGTAAATGCGTCGCATAGCGTAAATACGTCGCATAGCGTAAATACGTCGCATAGTAATAGGCGTAATATGGGCCATTCATTGACTTTGGACAGCCAGTCTGCTAGAATAACTATGGATTACAGCAAAAGTCCCGAATATGGCAGCGGGGCATGTGAAAAAGATACATGGAGAGAAGCAGATGGAAGGGAAAAAGGAGTTTTGGAAGGATCCAAAAGTGGAGATCGCTCTGGTGGCATTACTTTTATTAGGGGGGATATTCATCCGGGCCTATCATTTTGGAATGATACCGATTGGAGTACATCAGGATGAGGCTATGGCGGCAGTGGATGCCAAAGCATTGGCAGACTACGGAACAGACAGATTCGGAATGCGTTATCCGGTGCATTTTACAGCATGGATCGGCGGACAGATGAGCGTATTGCTGTCCTACTGCATGGTGCCGTTTATCAAGATTTTGGGGTTCAGTACCGTTTCTATCCGGCTCCCCATGCTGATTGTCAGCTGCGCAGGGTTATTGGCGCTCTATCTATTTGCCAGGCACCTTACCGGGAAATGGTTTGCAATAGGGACTTTGCTGTTGGGAATCATTTGTCCATGGCATTATATGCAGAGCCGGTGGTCATTTGACTGTAATATGTTTCCTCATGTTTTTTTATTCGGAGTGTGTCTGCTGCTTGCCGGGTTAAGGAGACGGGGATGTCTGTATGGCTCCATGATCTTTTTCGGGCTATGTTCCTATTGTTATGGGATTGCCAATTATTCCGTACCGCTGTTTCTGCTGGCAATGGCCATATATCTGGCTGCGACCGGGCTGGTAAAGGGAAGAGAGCTGGCGGTTTGTGTGATTCTGTATGTCCTGGTGGCGCTTCCGGAATTTCTGACCATGCTGATCAATGTTCTGGGTGTGGAGTCCATTGAGACGCCTTTTTTTACAATCCCATATTTTCCCCAAAGTATGCGTTCCAAAGATATTTTGTTTTTGCAGTTTTCCTGGGAGCAGTTGTGGAAGAATCTGGCATGGGCCTTTTCCGCTGTCTGGGGAAACGGGGATAAGAGCATAACCAATACTATCGTAAGGTTCGGGCCGATTTATTACTTGACCACTCTGTTTTTTGTCATTGGTTTTCTGGATTTGATCCGAAAGATCAGAAAAGAGGAGAAAGAGAAAAAGGCTCCCTTTGTAATACTGCTGGCATGGCTTATCATGGGAATCTGGGTGGGAGCCGTTACAAAGGAAGTGACGATAAACAGGATCAATATCATATTTTATCCGGTATTGGCTGCGGCCGGGATGGGAATTGTGTGGTGTATCCGAAAATGCAGGCTGGCTGTCATTCCCATTGCGGGGGCTTATATGGTGTTGGCATTGCTGTTCGCGGTGAATTATTTCGGCGGTTGGGCGGATATCAGCCGTGATTATTATTATGAACCGTATATAAATGCATTGAATTACGCAAAGGAACAAGCAGGGGACTATTACTGCATTACGCCGGATCCACAGGGAGAGGGAGTAAGCATGGTAGGACAGATCCTGACCATGTATTGTCATGAAATAGATGCACATTACTATCAGGGAATCAGTAATGTGCAGGACGGGCGGGAGGTTGTGCCCTATGAGCAGCGATATTGTTTCCAAGATGCCACGGAAGAGATGGTGGCGGAGAATGAACAGACAGGGAAAGACGTGGTGTATATTGTGCGGGCTCCTCAGGTGGAGCTGTTTTCGGCGGATCGGTATGAAATATGCTCTTTTTATGACGCCTTCTTTGTAGTGACGCAGAAGTAGGCGGAGACGGGGAAGCGGATTAGGCACGGTAACATGGGCAGCCTTGGTGTCAGTGAGATCGGAGAGCATGGTGGGGGCAGGGGACGCGAGGCGCAGTTTGCCCAATTTGACAATAGGATTATTGTATAATGTGCATCATGCTGCGGTGAACGGTGAAGCCGTGAACAGTAAATGAGCCCGTCAGGAGCCGGTTGGAGACGTGGGAGTAAAGCAGAAAACAACGTAATGTGGGGTTTGTTTCACATCGCATGTATAACCGTTCCAGTCCTTTGCGGAAAGGATTCCGTACCAGCCGGAATGCCTGTTGCAGATATAGATATGGCTTCCCTCATATTGGGCCGGTTCACGGAAATGCAGATTTTCATAATCCTGCAGATAGCCCAGTTCATTACAGTTGTCGGCAAAAGCTTCGGGGGAAATAGGCGCGGAGAGAAAATAGAATTCGCCCACTTCATCCAAAACATAGATCTCCTGCTTCCGCTGTGCGGGTGTCAGCAGAGAAATCGCTTCGTATACGCCGCCATAGATCTGGAAAGCCGCGCTTGTGTCGGAAAAATAGTATTCCCGGACAAAGCCGGCAAATGAAGTTCCGTAAAGACTAACGAGGAGCACGATATAAGCAAGCCTGGCAGCGTGCTTCCTGAAAAGCCTGCCGATGAAGAAAATACCGTTGACACAGAACCAGGCAAGCGCAACAAAGATTCCATTGATATGATAATTATAATAACCGCATAATAAAAACATAATGATTTCTGCAAAGGTAAGAGACAGGATCAGGAAATCCTGGCTCAGCGTTTTGCTGCGCAGTTCCTTCCAGGCCCGGTCTAAACTTGCGATTCCGCCCGCCGCGACAAAGGCTACACTCCAGGGATACATGGTCCAGTATCGATCCGATGAGCCGTATTTTCCGTCTGAGGTCAGGGGGTAAGTCAGGTTTTTCAGCTTACTGGCTATTCCGGAGAGGGATAGGGAGACCTCGGCGGTACGGTTTTGGGCCATTTTGGGTATGGAGAAAAAGGGAGTCACAATCGGATCCAGATCGAAATAATTTACGCATACGACCAAAATCAGCGGAACAGCCAGGACACACAGGGGCAGCGCCAGAAAGAGGAGCTGTCTGAAACGAAGGCAGCGGCCGTTTTTCTGATAGAAAAGATAATGCAGTCCAAAGAGGATACAGAAGACGGAAATCACAAGGGCAGCTACGATATAGGTATACAGGGTGATGCCGAACAGGAGGCCTGTCAGTGCGAAATGTCCGTAGAGCCTCTGATCGGGATGAAGTTCGGCTTTTTTGAGAAGCCTGACAAGGGCGTAAAAAGAGACGGTCAGGGCGCCGAGCATTGCGTTACAGTCCAGGGCAAAACGGCTGTTCATGATAAAATACGGAAAAATCCCCATCAAAATCAGGCCGGCGAAAAATCCCCGCGCCCCCCATTTTTCCTTTATGAGCAGAGCGCCGAACAATACTGCCAGCAATCCCAGCACCACACCGGGGATACGCAGCGTATATATATTTAGTCCCCAAAGCTTTACCAGCAGGGCACAGAAGTAGGTGTAAAAAGCACTTTGCTCGCCGTAGAAATTCGAGGGGCACACAGGCATGAAATTTCCGTAGCGATCAGTTCCATAGTTGGCCAGGGACCAGGCATTCAGACCAAGTCCTGCTTCGTCAATGTGCATTCCCAGAGGAAGCGTAGAAATATGAAAAAGCCTTAAGAAAATAACCGGAAAAAGGATGCCGGCAACGGTTATATAGCAAATCTTTTTGTTCATTTGAGATACCTCATGTTTTGACAGTTCCGTTTATCCGCGGGTCTTTAATACCCTTTGTATACCTTATCGGCTTGTTTTTCCTGTATGATTAATGATTTCCCTTCCAGGATGGTATTGTGAGCGTGCTTTTCGACGGGTACAATATCGGAATTCTGATATTCCTGGTGATTCTGGGAGCTATGGTGTGCCTGATGAACCAGGCCGGGGGATCTGCGGCATTCGGACGTTGGGCGGCACAGCATATCAAGAGCAGGATAGGCGCTCAGCTTGCCACCATAGCTTTGGGCGTGCGCTGCTTTTCCTGATGGGCTATCAATTCTGGGGAGCACATGAATGGAGCGGGGCAGGAATGATAATTCTGTTCATTGCCCATCAGGCCTGCAACCTGAACTGGTATAAAAATCTGTTCCGGGGAAGATACACGCCCATACGCATCCTGCAATGCGGCATCAACGTCCTGAGCCTTGCAGCAATGCTGGCCTTGCTGTACAGCGGAATACCAGGTCCAGGCATGTATTGGAGGCGTGTACGTGGCGGTACATTTCCTGACAGCGGCGGTGCAACGGGCGTAGGAGAAAATGAAAGGAGTTTAATCATTATCAAAGGGACAATCGGATGCCACTGTGATTGTGCGGGAATCTCCGTTCATATTGGCAGGGTCTCCGGGATGCCATGGGCGAACCGCGCAGTAAAAGTGGTAGAGCCGCCCCTGATATTTTAAGACAGAGGCTTTATGGGCATGTGTTTCGTCCAGAGAGCCGGGTTCTCCGTTGGAAAGCAGCGGATTGGGGAGTTTCGTCCAGTGCAGCAAATCTTCGGATACGGCCAGGCCCTCCCGGGCATGCTGATAATCATAGCCGAAGAAGAAATTCAGCCATTGCCTGCCGTCTTTCACAACGAAAGGATCGGATACAAATTTGTGGTCCCATTTGCCGGAGGGAGAGACGGGAAGCACAGGATTACCGGGATATCGTTTCCAATGAAACAGATCCGCAGATGTGGCCAGGCCGGTCTGCTCAATCCACCGTTCATCGGTAGTTTTTGCATTGTAGAACATATAATAAGTTCCGCATTCCTCTATAATACAGGCTTTATACAGACCGCCTGCCTCCCAGGCTGCACCGTCCTGCCAAGAGAATACAGGTTCCGGCAGTCTGTGCCACTTCATCAGGTCTTCGGAATCACACCAGGCCAGCCCGATCTGAGCGGGTCCGGCTTCATATCCTTCCTGAGGATAAGAATGATAAACCATCCAGTATTTTCCATCTATTTTCTGAAGTTTCGGCAGAGCGTCCAGCGCATTGCTTTTTCTGATAATCCATGTACCTGCGGCGCCTATTTTGTCCCAACACTGTCTCTCCGGTTCCCTTTTCAGGATTGCACCCAGTTTGCTCCAATGGAGCAAATCATTGCTTACGGCCAGCCCGGACTGATATCCGATTCCGTCAAATCCCGTATACAGCATATAAAATTGTTCCTGATGATAGAATACAAAAGGAATGTCCACGCCCAGACTGTCAAAAGAAGCCGGCTCATCCGGCGAAGAGGGCAAACCGGAACCTGTCAGCACCGGCCTGCCGTATCGGTAAGGCGTTTCATAGAGGCGTGAATCAGGCAGGCTGTTTTTGGAAAATATAGTTTGAGAGCTCATTTTGGAAAACCTCCTCTTTATAAGTATGGAATTCTCGTTTCGTTCACGAAGTTATTCTGCAGCCTCATTATAGGCTTCCCACCGCCGCCGGGGAATGGACGATCTGTACTTTCTGATGGAAAAACGGCCGCATCTGTCTGAAACGGTTTGACAAAAGAAAGAAAGCGCGCAACAATAAAGAAAACCTAAGGGAAGTGCAGCCATGTTTACATCCAACCTTCAGAAGAAAATATTTTATTCCTACCTGGTGATTATGGCAGTTTTTATCCTGTTTATCACAGGCATTTCCATTTACCTGCTTCGAAGAGAAGAGGAGATTTACCTGCGTAACATGGAAAACGTGACCGTCGGAATATCCAATCAGCTGGAAACCAACCTTGTCAATATGAACAGAATCTGCCTCCAGGTATGCCTGAATAAGGCTGTTTATGAAGCCTTTGAGGAGATTGATAAGGATGGGACGGAACATTCTTTTGAAGCGGACAGTTATCTGAAAAAGAAGCTGCAGGAAGAATTGCTGGGAATTGTGGGGCCGGATTTGTCAGTGGGAAAGGTATGTGTATATAGCCGTGGAGGAGCGTATTTAAGCTATGGGAAATATTATGAGAAAATGGGTGCAGATTACCGGGATGTTCTTCTGGAACGATACAGGCTGATGGAAGAGGCGCTGCGGGAAGTACTCAGCGGGAAAAGGGTATTTATGGATGCGGAGCTCTTTGGGGACGGCAAAAGGGAGATGGTGACGCTGGTACGATTTGTAAAAAATGTGGTAAACGGCAGGGTGGTAGCAGTTGCAGAGACCCAGCTGCGGGTGGAAGAATTGCTGAAAAGCATAGTGCCCGGAATGGATGGGACAGCCAGACTTTATATCTATACCGATGACGGAACTCTGATGTATGCTTCGGATGAAGGAGACGGGGATTCCTATTTTGATAATGCCGGAGAAGGGGGATCCAGACGGACACAGGTTAGAACTCGGAAAAACGGAGGGAAAGAGCTGGTTTCGCTGGCTATCGGTGAAAAATATGGTTTTCAGGTGGTCTATGTGGAAGAATATAGCAGGATGTTTCAGGTAATCGGCAGCTTTGTCAAAATCTTTATTGTGTTGCTGCTTTGCATCTGCGGGGCCAGCATTGCCGTTTTGTACCGGATAGCAGACAGATTGACGGCGCCGCTGACAGAATTGTACTCTTCGTTGAAAAAAGTACGTCTGAACCATATGACGGTACATCTTCCGGAGGACTCTGATATTGATATCATTCACAGGCTGAATCTCGGATTTGAAGAAATGTTTACCGAGCTGGGCATCCTGATGGAGAATGAAATCAGGGCGAATCTGAAAGCGATGCAGGCCCAGATGAATCCGCATTTTATCTATAATATGCTGTCGGTTATCTCTGCAGCCAGCATAGAGGAGAAGCCGGATAAGGTCAGCTTTCTGTGCGGAGAGCTGGCTAGGCTGCTGCGGTATTCTACTTCCGATGGCAATTGTTTCGTTACATTGAAGGACGAAATTGCGCATACGGAATGCTATTGCAGGCTGATGAAGGCAAGGTATGAGGAGAAACTGGAATATCGGATTACAGTGCGAGGAGAGCCGGACAGGACAGCCATGCCGAAAATGATCCTGCAGCCCATTGCGGAAAACTGCTTCAAGCACGGATTTGCCCACCCATATGGCTGGGGGATGCCCGGACGGCGCTGGGATGTGTGATTGCCGTGGAGGTATGGCAGTGGTCGGGCTTTTCCATGATGTTGTTCATTGCTGGTCTGCAGGGAATCGATCAGACTTATTATGAAGCGGCATTGATGGACGGCGCGGGAAAATGGCAGAAATTTCGAAGCATTACGCTGCCCCTGCTGGCCCCTTCCTTTACCATGACAGTATTGACCAACCTGATCGGAGGATTGAAGGTCTTCGACAAGGTTTATGTGTTGACCAACGGGGGACCGGGCTATGCTACGCAGGTGCTGGGAACTTATGTGTATAAGTCCTTTTCGGCCGGATTTCTGGGAAAATCCAGCGCCATGAGTCTGGCATTAACTATCCTGGTCAGCTCGGTAACTTTGCTGATTAACAGGAATCTGAAAGGGAGAGAGGTGGATATGTGATGAAAAAGAAGCTTTCCATGATAGCGGCCGAAGGCGTTATGCTTGTCGTGACGGTACTCTTTTTTCTGCCGCTGATGATTATGGTCTTTGGCGCCTTCAAGGATCCTGCGGAGGCGGCCATGTTCAGCTTTCGGCCGCCGTCCTCCTGGCATTTTGATAATTTCGGCTTTGTGATAAAGACGGGAAATGTTTTGCGTTCCTTTGTAAACAGTGTAATTCTCACCGGATTTTCCGCCGGACTGGGCGTGCTTTTCGCATCTATGGCGGCGTATATAATCGCCAGAAGGAAGACAGGCGGTGCGGAGAGGCTGTATAATTACTTTCTGATCGGTATGGTGGCGCCTGTACAGATTATTACCACATATGTGCTATTGGATTTCCTGGGACTGAAGGGAACCTTCGCGGGACTGATCATGGTGTATATCGGCGCTAATCTGCCTTTTAATATTCTGATGTTCAGTAGTTTTATCCGCAATGTGCCTGTGGAACTGGATGAGGCGGCTTTTCTGAATGGAGGAAGCCTGGGGCAGGTTTTTTTCGGAGTGGTACTGCCTTTGCTGAAACCTATTTATGCAACAAGCTTTATTATCTTCGCCATGAGTGTCTGGAACGATTTTCAGATGCCTCTGTATCTGCTGAATACGCCGAAGAAATGGACACTTCCTCTGACGGTTTACAATTTTTACGGCCAGTATTACAGCAACTGGAATTATGTGTTTGCCGATATGATGATAACGGCGCTGCCCATTGTGGTTGTGTATCTGTTTGCACAGAAATATATTGTGGAAGGAATGACTGCCGGGGCAATTAAGGGCTAGTACTGCCTTCACTGAGAGATTTCGTCTACACGATATTCCCTGCCGGTTTTGGTTCAAAGCGTTCTATCCGGCTGCATTTCTCATGCAAGAGCGACATCCAGGGCCAGCATAAGTGTAAAGCCGGTTGCAAAAAACAATGTGCCCAGGTTGGAATGTTCGCCGGCGGATGCCTCGGGAATCAATTCCTCTACTACCACATAAATCATGGCTCCTGCCGCAAAGCTGAGCAGATAGGGGAGAGCAGGAAGAATGAAGCCCGCGGCCCAGAGGGTCACAAGGGCGGCCAGAGGTTCCACGATACCGGAGAGAACGCCGTACAGGAACGCCCTTCCTTTTCCTACACCCTCGGACCGGAGAGGCAGAGAGATGATGGCTCCCTCAGGGAAATTCTGCAGGGCAATACCGATGGAAAGAGCCAATGCCCCGGTCAGGGTGATGGTATCATCTCCTGCCATCCAGCCGGCCAGGACTACGCCTACCGCCATGCCTTCGGGAATATTGTGGAGTGTTACTGCCAGGACCAGCATGGTGGTACGTCTCAGCCTGGTATGGGGGCCTTCCGGGGCGTCAGAGCTTCTATGCAGATGGGGCACTGTCTTGTCCAGCGTCAGCAGAAACAAAATCCCCAGCCAGAATCCCGCCACTGCAGGAAAAAATGCCCATTGTCCCATGTGCTCTGCTTGTTCCATAGCGGGAATCAGAAGGCTCCATACCGAGGCTGCCACCATAACGCCTGCTGCAAAGCCGGTCAAGGCCCGTTGTATTGCCGCCGGAAGTGTGCTGCGCATGATGAATACGCATGCGGCGCCGGAAACGGTTCCTATAAAGGGAAGTAAAATACCCTGTATTATTTCTGTTGACATCGAAAATCCTCCGTTACCTGTTTCTTTGGTTAGTTACAGCTAACCAAGGCTATTATACAAGAATAAGATTATATTGTCAATGTAAGTTTTTGCTTCGATATATAGGACGATATATAGTATGATCTGTTTTCTAAAATAAGATACTTTGTGCGACGCAGATTTTAAACAGCCGTATATCCGGCTTTGGCTGATGACTGTCACTGATTCCATTCGTATTCTGACCGCAGCCCTTCCAGTCTAACGATAACATAGATTGTCCAAATCTTTTTTCTTATTACTGCTATCCCTTCTTTACGAAGTATGACCGCTTTTATCCACGGACCTTATTCCTGCCTAATCCTTCAGATACCTCCGCAAAACAGGGATTTCATTCCGCTCCACATTCTCAAAACTTTGATAAAATCTATCTGCATCTTCGTTTCTGGCACGAATCAGATAGTACTGGTTTATATCGTTTTTTACGCAGTCCTTCTCCATCTCTACAAACAGTTTCCTGGCAATCCCTCTGTGTCTGTACGCCTTCAGCACATAGACCCAGTCCACATAGGCCATTTTATAGCCGTCCTGCATACAGCCGTAAAAATGGTACTCCGAAACATGCACTTTTCTATCATTATAATCCGGGAACTATAGTTTGACAATTAGAAATCGTATCATATCTCAAAAACACAGGATAAAAACGACAGTAGGATAAGTGTTGACGATTTCCTCTATTATAAGGTATAATCATGCTGTCATGAGATTTTAAGATATAGGAAAGGAAGGCAGTTACATGAGACAGTTTTTTGGTATGAGCCGTAGGGGAGATTTGGCGGAGGCGGTCCGCGGACTGAGCAATCCCCAGTTTATTATGCTGTTCTCGAACAATCCGCAGTTTGAAGCGCATGTCAAGACGCTTGAATCACTGTATCCTAAGATCCCCAGCATTGGATGTATCGGGATGAGCTATGACACCGGGGTTGTGGAGTCCGGCGTGGGTGTCATTGCATTTACTGACGGTGTCACTGCAGCGGCAAATGTACTGCAGCAGGTTTCCACCATGCCGGTGAAATATATTGACCGGCTGGAGAAGGATGTAGTAAAGGTGGGAGGAACGCGGCATGATACGGTGTGCATCGACTTTTGCAGCGGAAACGATGCCTGTGTGCTGACCACCATTTATTCCGTTTTAAAGAAAAACGGAATCCAGCTGGTAGGCGGGACCGGCGATGCCGGTAAAGTATCCGCAAACGGCAGGGTCTATGAGGATGCGGCGGCATATGCTCTGATCCGTAACCAGACAGGGCGCGTCAAAACCTATAAAGAGAATATTTACCGTCAGATGGGGAACTACCGCTTTATCGCTTCAAACACGGACCGGGTGAGATACATAATCGGAGCGCTGAACGGCACGCCGGCAAAAAAGGTGTATAAAGATATTCTGCATGTGACGGACCAGCAGATATTGACGCAGACATTCAAGAACCCCTTTGGCAAGATCAATGGAGATGATACCTGTATTATTTCCATAAAAGAGGTCAACGGCAATTCTCTGGCCTGCTTCCGCCAGGTGAATGATTCGGATGTATTGATTATGCTGGAACTGGATGACTACAGAGCTATAGTAAAGAATACTATACAGAATATCTGCCGGGATTTCCCGAAACGTTCCGCAGTTTTCTCGGTGAATTGTCTGTTCCGGTACAAATTGTTCAGTGAGCATAATTATATGCAAAGTTATCTGCAGGAAATGTGCGCGTTGGGGAATCATGCAGGATTTGTGGGATACGGCGAACATTATAATAACCGTTTCGTCAATCAATCCATGACCTGCGTCGTATTTGAATAAAGAATAAAACTAGATGCGGGAGGGCGTGGAATGCTATTTTCAAATAAAGGAAGGAAAAAGCCGGGACAGATTTGGCATAACGAAAAAAGTCTCTCTCCGATCATACATGTGACGGAGAGCTTGAAGGAGTATCAAATAGAATTGGCCCGGAAGGAAGTGGAATCGCTGTCCGAGCTGAGCCTGGTCAGCAGCTCTTTTTCGGGTGTACTGAGTGAGACGGATCAATTCCAGGCACAGCTGGAGGAGTTCGGACAATCCTTTGCCAGCATCAATGAGGCAGCAGGACAGTTTGCGCAAGTTCGGGAGGATATTACCCAGACAGTGACCGGGGCACAGGAAATGGTAGAAGAACTGAAGGATACTTCCGCGAAGGTACAGGAGTCTTACAGCGCCATGGAAAGTACTTTTGAGCAGCTGCAGGCAGCGGTGAAGGGGATCCAGCATTGTATGGATAAGATCAGCTCCATCGCGGATGAAACAAACATTCTTGCAATCAATGCCTCCATTGAAGCGGCAAGGGCCGGGGAGCAGGGGAAGGGCTTTGCCGTAGTAGCGGAAAAGGTCAGGGAGCTGGCTAAAGAGATTAAGGAGCTGACGGACGATGTGGATACGGGGGTGCGCAATGTGGAGTCCGGTGCGTCTCAGCTCAGCGACAGCATTCAGGCGTCACAAGAGACCTTGGGGCAGGGCTTTGGGATCGTCAATAGTACGTCCGAATCTTTTCTGCAGATCACGGAGGCAGCGGAAGGTGCTGCGGCTGTGCAGACGGAGATTTCCGGTGTCATTGAAAATTCGCAGCAGGCGCTGCAGGTGATCTGCCAGTTTTTTGAGGGAATCAAGCTGCGTTATCAGGATGTGGTAAAACACATTGAGAGAGCTAACAATCTGGGAACCACGAAGAGCGCCATGTTTGAGGATGTGGACAATATGCTGTCACAGATTGTGCCGATTATCAGAGATACCGAGCCCAATGTGGAATAAGGCTGTAAGGATTGCAGATTTTCGGCGGACTGTGCGGTATGGAGATATAGGAGAGCACATTATGGACGGTTAAGCCGGCCGGTGAACTGAAAAGGAGAGAGGCAGGAAATGAGCGAAGAAATATTGCAGGACCAAAATACAGCAAAGGGAACGGAAGCCGCAAAAGAAAAAGAAGTGGTGGTGGCCGGCGTCCACAATTACAGCAGGGAGGAATCCTATGTAAAACCAACCGATCCCAGGGTGCTGAAGAAGCTGGAGTGGTTTCAAGATCAGAAGCTGGGGCTGATGATGCATTGGGGGCCCTATTCCCAGTTAGGTATCGTGGAATCCTGGGCATTGAGCGATGCCGATGCGGACTGGTCCAGAGACGGTATTGACTGGGAGGTTACCGGGGAGGAATTCAAGAAGCAATACTTTGGGCTGAACAGGACATTCAATCCGGTGCGTTTCGAGCCGGAGAAGTGGGCTGATCTGGCCAAAGAAGCGGGTATGAAATATCTGTTGTTTACGACGAAGCATCACGACGGCTTCTGTATGTGGGATACACAATATTCCGATTATAAGATTACGGCGCCGGACTGCCCCTTCCATACGCATAAGTACGCGGATATTTGCGCGCATCTGTTTGAGTCATTCCGCAAGAGGGGTATCGGGATTGCGGCATATTTTTCGAAAGCGGACTGGCATGTGGACAGTTACTGGAAAGATGATACGCAGAGAGGCAAGTTCAAAAACCGGGGGCCCTCTTACCGTCCTGCAGAGCATCCGGAGGAATGGGAGAGGTTCGTAACATTTACCCACAACCAGATCAGGGAGCTGGCTACGGGGTACGGCCGCCTGGACGCCATGTGGTTTGACGCCGGCTGGGTATGCGAGAGGGCGGGACAGGATATCCGTCTGGGCGAGATCATTGAGGAAGTCCGCAAGATCCAGCCAGGTATGCTCTGTGCGGACCGGACAATCGGGGGACCGTATGAAAATTATGTGACGCCGGAGCAATGTGTGCCGGAGCGGCCTCTGTCGATTCCCTGGGAGAGCTGTATTACTTTGGGTACTTCCTTTTCTTTTAAATATGAAGACGAATATAAATCGCCCAGACAGGTTATCAATCTACTGATCGACATTGTGGTAAAAGGCGGAAACCTGGCCATCAACGTTGGGCCGCAGCCGGACGGGAGGCTTCCGGCAGGCGCGATCCGGACGCTGAAGGGAATGGGAGAATGGTTGAGTGTGTATGGAGAGGCCATCTACGGAACCCGGGTATGTGCACCTTACAAAGAGGGGAATATGGGATTTACCCAAAAAGGGGGAACCGTATACGCAATCCAATCCTTTGCCGACGAAAACGATGCAGCGGAGAATACTGTGTGGATTCCCTACACGGGAGAAGTGAGAGAGGTTTCTGCGCTGGGAGCAGGAGATGCGGCTGTTACATCCTTTAAGAAAGAGGAGGGCGGGTATCGGGTGACGCTGGAGGAGAGAAGGAGCAAGCGTGCGCCCATTGCCAGAGTTTTCTGCCTGAGATAGCCAGAAAATGGTAAAATTCTTAATTTTTCTGTAATACTTTGCAGAATAATGGACAAAACCTATCCTTTGGGGATAAAATAAAAGAAAAAAGAAAGGAATATCCGATGAAAAAGAAAGTAATAGCAGCAGTATTGATAGCGATGATGGTTCTGGCCGGATGCGGAGGAAAGGAAGAGGAGGATTCTTCCTCGCCGATCCAGAGCCTGGAGCCGGTGGATTTGTCCACGCCTGCGCCGGAGGAGGGGTCTGCCGAGGAGCCTGAAGAATCGGAGGCGGAGCCCGAGCCGGAGGAAACCCGGGAAGGAATGTATCGCAGCGAGCTCACCAACGAATGGATCGACGAGGCATTGAAGAGCCAGAGACCCATCGCAGTTATGGTGGATAATGAGAAGACGGCTCTTCCTCATTACGGATTGACAGAAGCCGATATCGTCTATGAGATTATGAACAGTACGAAAAATGACAGAATTACACGTTTTATGGCTTTGGTGAAGGATTGGGGAAAGATCGAGCAATTCGGCAGCATCCGAAGCACCAGATCCACGAATGTATATCTGGTAGGAGAGTGGAATGCCATACTCTGCCATGACGGCGGTCCTTACTTTGCCCTTGATCTGGTGAAGGAGAAAGATTACTGTGACAATTTAAGCGGTGTCTTCGGCCGCGTAGATAATGGCAAGGCCAGGGAGTTCACGGAGTATATTTTGCCCGGTGATCTGGATAGGGAAATAGGCAAAAAGAACTACGACACAGAGTACAATGAGCATTACCCAGGGCCGCATTATACTTTCTCCAACAAGGAATATGACCTGTCCGATGCAGACGGTGCGGTCAGCTGTACGGAAATCCAGCTCATTCCCTTTAAGCATAATGGATCCACTCTGGAATATAATGAGCAGACAGGTACATATGATTACTCTGAGTACGGAAAGCCTCATCTTGATCCACAGCATGACAATGCGCAGCTGACCTTTAAGAATGTGCTGCTTCAGAGCTGCAGCTTTTCCGATCTTGGAGAGGGATATCTGGTATATAATATTATTGATGATAACGGGAACGACGGATATTATATTACAAATGGAAAAGCCGTGGAGGTAACTTGGTATAAAGCGTCGGATACGCAGCCCACAGTTTACTATAATAAGCGTACAGGGGAAGAGATCAAGCTTAACACAGGAAAAACCTATATTGGAGTTGTGCCGTCGGATACATGGGACAGCATTATTATGAAGTAAATCGATAGGATTATATTGAAAAGATGGACATGCCGGCATGTTCATCTTTTTCTTGTATGCACATGCCTGCATATGGAAATATCCGCGAACACGGTTGTCGGGTCGCGCGGCGGGTAAAGGAGCATGCTCCTGTCCGATTGAGGGGGCTGGGAGACATATATTTTCGCAGGGATTTGCAGGATTTTGTCAGGAACAGAGGTTTTTCTATGAGCGGAGGCGGACAGAGCAGAGGAGAAGGGGGAGCGGAATGGAGAAGAGGAGACTGGTTCGCAACAGGCGGAGGATATATTTGGGGACTGTAGTTCTGGTGATTTTGCTGAATGCTGCGGCGTGGAACAGTACAGCCTTCTCTGACTGGTACATTGCCCATATTTTTCCTCTATGGGTGAACACATATGGGAGAGTGACAGGAATTTTTCCTTTTTCCGTGGGGGAGGGATTGCTTGGTGCAGGTGCTGTGCTGATAATATGTGCGGCTGTTTTTGGGGTGCTGTGGATCATAATTTGGATCATGAAACTTGCCCGAATGCTGTATTCCGCAGGCAGGTTGCGCAAATCAGATTGGCCAGGGAGGCGTCCCAAGGATGCCGCAGAATCGTTTGGGGCAGAGGCAAGAGTGCGCGGCATAGCAGAGGGGGCAAGGGCCGCAGGAGGAGAAAAAAGGAGAGAAATCCGCAGATTTCGGCGGTTTAGCAGAGGATTTGGAATTTTTTTCGCATGGACATTCCTGATTGTCTGTCTCGTTATGACGCTGAATTGTTTCGTTTTATATCATGCTTCGACTTTTTCAGAGCAGTATTTCGGGGAGGATGAGGGGGATTATACGCTGGCAGAATTGATCCGGGTCTATAATCTGGTGGCAGAGAACTGTAACAGGCTGGCAGGGGTGATAGAGCGGGATGAGAGCGGGATGGCAGTGTATACCGGCAGCTATTCAGAAACGGGAGGCGTGAGACATGACGGCAGGGCCGGAGATGAAGGGAAGGCCGGAAATGAAAGCAGGGCCGGAGATTACGGCCCGGAAGAAGAGAAAGGCTTGCTGCTGGATATGGAGGATAAGGCCAGGGAGCTGATGAGGCGGCTGGGCAGCTCCTATCCCCAGCTGGACGGCTATTATCCCCGCCCTAAAGCATTGTGGTCTTCGGACTTTATGTGCCAGCAGCATATGCAGGGATACTATTTTCCTTTTTCGATGGAGGCGAATTATAATGATGTCATGCATATCCTGAATAAACCGGCTACAATGTGCCATGAGCTGGCCCATCTGCGGGGGTATATATATGAGGATGAGGCCAATTTCATCAGCTATCTGGCATGTGTGCAGTCGGAGGATGTCTTCTTTCAGTATGCGGGCTATCTGAGTGTGCTTGTCTATCTGAACAACGATTTGTATAAGGCGTGGGAGGAGGAGCGCGCCGCTTATGAGGAGGCCGTGGAAGAGATCCGGCCGGTGACGGTGGATAATCGGGTGTGGGAGGACAATCTCTTCGTCACAGAGGAAGAATGGGAGCGGATCAACGGCAAGGCGCTGATTGACACGGAGATCGTGGATAAGGCGGCGGATGTACTTATTGATACTAATCTGAAGGTACACGGCATTGCGGATGGGAAGATCAGCTACAGCAGGGTGGTCAGGCTGTTATTGCAGTATTATCGAGGTGGAAAATCAGCAGGATTTGTTCCCAAACGGCAGGATAGAATTCTTGAAAGGCATTACCGGCTTTGCTACAATCAGAGTACAAAATCTACAGGAAAAGGAGAGAATGTATCATGAAACCAGTATATGCATATGAGAAAATGCGGTATGGGATCTTCGTACACTATATTGCGTCCCAGGCGCCCTATACTGACGGAAGTGCTCCGGCGGATATCAACGAGGCCGCCGACGGGTTTGACGTGCCCCGGTTTGTGGAGGAGATCGCATCCACAGGAGCGGAGTATCTGATTTTTACGGCATGGCACTATCTGGCGATTCCTTTATATCCCAGTGAGGTAACCCGGAGGTGGCGTCCTGATCGGTATATTCGGAGAGATCTTGTAGGGGAGATCATTGACGGACTTCGCCGGAGAGGGGTTCGGATCATCCTGTACACCCATCCCCGGGACGGACATGATTTTACGGGAGAAGAACGCACGGATTGCGGATGGGGGGAGGGATATTATCAGGATATGAAGGATACTCCGAACCCGGATACCTTTGATTATGAAAAATGGAACCGGTATACCCTGGAGCTGTATGAGGAGCTTGCAGATCGTTACGGCAGCAGGATCGACGGAATCTGGACCGACGGCATGGGGCCGGGACGTTTTATCTTCGGGATCCAGCGCGCGTACCCCTATGAACATCCTATCGTAAATTATATGTCAATCCGCCGGATTATGAAAAGAGTGAATCCGGATATTGCGCTGATTCAAAATGCTTTCGGCTATCATTTTTCAAATGATTTCATTATGTCCGAGAGCTTTTTTGATTTTGAGTTCAGTCATAAGGACACCGGTGACTGGCCTGTATGCGACAGAGCCATGGCATTTGTCTTCTCTGATTCAGGATGGGAGGCTTCCGGGCGGTATGGCCGGACGGAGATTAAAATCGACTGTGCAGGCATGGCCAGATATATCATTCTGCAGGCTACATGTGCAAGTGCGGGTGGCACCTGCCTGGCTGCGGGACCTTATTGCGGCGGCGGATGGGATGTGGGGAATCTGGAATATATGCAGCAGATCGGCACATGGATTGCTCCGCTGGGAGAATCTCTCCGGAACATTGTTCCCAGTACAAGCTGGCCCACAATAGCCGGTGATAACATGAAGGCAAAAAGATATATTGCAGCCTGTTCCTCCCCGGACCGCAGGTACGAATACATTCATATTCTGAGGATACCGGAGGATGGGATCGTACGGCTTCCGGCCAGTGAAGACGGCGCGCGGATCGCATTTCCCACAGCTCTGACACCGGGCGTTACGGTCTCCGATTTCTGTCAGGATGACAGAGGTGTGCAGTTTCGGGTAAACGGAACTTTTGGGGAGATCGATACGGTAGTCCGTTTTAAGAGGGAAAACCGTCCGGAGGCGGCACAATGGATTTGGATCAATGACAGCGATAAGCGAATCCGGTTCAAGGTTCCGGAGGATTGGACATACCACGCTTTGTCTACCAGACCCGACGGCAGGGAGGAGACGGAGTACATCGGCTGCTATGAGGCGGATATCCGGCGGAGCGAGGTTCCGGGGGCACGTTTTGATACTTGGTTTGAAGGGAGTGAAATTGAGCTGATTGTTGCGACGGATCCTGTGGGAGGGGAGATCGATGTGTTGATCGACGACATGTGTGTTGCAACGGTCAGTACCTGTTCCGAGACCCGTAAGACGCGCACTGCAGTATTTAGCAGCGGGGAGCTGTACGGGGGTATTCATACCTTTTCGGTCGTCTTAAAGAGCGGAAGACTGGAATTCGACGCCCTGCGTATCCGTCTCTGACGAGGTGGACGAAAGAGACTGTATTAAAGATGGGGGCTAAGAGAAGAACAGGCAATTACGGAACCGGAATAACCGGCGGAAAATTTCCGGACAGACGGGAAAGCAGCACGGCGGAAGGAAGAGGAGGATTTTAGAGATAATGGAATGGATCGCAAAGTGGCTGAAACCGACAGCCGATTTCGGGGAGGTTCCCCCGGTTTATTATAAACATTTTGATTTGGCCGGCACTGTGGAAAAGGCAGCCCTATACCTGACTGCGCTGGGTGTCTATGAGGCGGAGCTGAATGGCAGGAGAGTGGGAGAGTTTATTCTGGCGCCCGGATGGACGGCCTATCGGAAACGTTTACAGTATCAGGAATATGATGTGACAAGGATGCTGGAAGAACATAATGAGCTGCGCGTTACAGTGGGGAAGGGATGGTACCGCAGCCGTCTCACCAGCATTGACAGGGAGCGGCAGCTGGAGCTGATGAAGGAGCCGCCGGGATTGTTGGCGCAGCTTGTCATTACCTATACGGATGGCAGGCAGGAAATCCTGGCAACGGACATTAGCTGGCGGGTCAGCGAGGGGCCGGTGCGGTTTTCCGAGCTGTATGACGGAGAAATATATGATGCGAATGTAACAGCGTGTACTCCGGAAAACGGTACTGCTGCAGAGACCTTTGCCGGACCTTTCGGAACGCTGATACCTCAGGAGGGAGAAGAAATCCGCAGACAGGAGAGAATTTCGCCGGCAAGACTGCTGCGGACACCGAAGGGAGAGATTGTCATCGATTTCGGACAGGAAATCGCAGGCTATGTTACGGTGACCGTGGCGGCCCGGAAGGGGGAGACAGTCGATCTGTCCTTTGCGGAGATTTTGGACAGAGAAGGGAATTTTTATACGGAAAATTATCGTACCGCAAAATGTCAATATCACTACATTTGCAGGGAAGGAATTCAGACTTATGAACCCCGTTTGACTTTCTGGGGCTTTCGCTATATTCGGGTGAACCAATTTCCCGGAGGGGCCGACGGAATAGACCTGTCCTGTTTTACTGCGGTGGTAGTGCATTCACAGATGCGGCGGACCGGGTACTTAAGCTGCTCGGATCCGCTGCTGAACCGGCTTTTTGAGAATGTGATCTGGGGGCAGAAGGGAAACTTTATCGATGTGCCCACAGACTGTCCCCAAAGAGATGAGCGGCTGGGATGGACCGGAGATGCCCAGGTATTTGTCAGGACAGCATGTCTGAATTACGATGTGGAAAAGTTTTTTACTAAATGGCTTGCTGATATGGAGGCAGAACAAAAAGAAGACGGAAGCGTGGGCATGATTATTCCTGACGTGCTGTGGAGCGTGAACCCCAGTGCGGCATGGGGGGATGCAGCCGTGATTTGTCCGTGGCAAGTGTACCTGGCATACGGGAATGCCGAGATTCTGGAACGGCAGTTTTCCTGTATGTGCAAATGGGTAGATTATATTACGTCGGTAACAAAGGATCCTTATCTATGGACGGGCGGGGAGCATTGCGGAGACTGGCTTGGACTGGATGCACCTGCAGGCAGCTACCGAGGTTCTTCCAGGGAGGACTTTATCGCTTCGGCATTCTATGCCTATTCTGCGTCTTTGGTGATCAGAGCGGGACGCGTGCTGAGCAGGGACATTTCTGCCTATGAAGCTTTATATGAGAAGATCCTCCATACTTTCCGCAGGACTTATACAGCGTATCTTACACAGACAGAATGTGTATTGGCTGCTTTCTTCGGATTAGCCGAAGACTGCCAGGCGGCGGCAGATCAACTGGCAGAAATGATTGTAAGCGGCGGGACACAGCTGAAGACCGGATTTGTGGGCACACCTTACCTTCTTCATGTGCTGAGCTATTACGGTTATACGGAGCTGGCGTATACATTGTTCCTTAGAAGGGACTATCCGTCCTGGCTGTATCCGGTGACCAAAGGGGCTACCACGGTATGGGAGCATTGGGACGGTATCATGGAGAATGGAGACTTCTGGAGTGCGGAGATGAATTCCTTTAATCATTATGCCTATGGATCCGTGACGGATTGGGTCTATACCGTGGCGGCAGGAATCCGGATCAGGGAGGAGTATCCGGGATATGAGAAGGTCAGGATCGCACCGATTCCGGACAGGCGCCTGGAATGGCTGGAGGCGGTTCTGGATACCCGACACGGGAGGATCCGGTCCAGATGGCAGCAGGCGGAAGGTTGCTGGCGGTATGAAATCACGGTTCCGGTGGAAGCGGAGATTGTAATCGGCGGAGAGTCCAGGACGGTGGAGCCGGGAAGTTATCTGTTTTACAGTTCGTTTTCGATACGCTAATTATGCATTCCGTTTTGATATGTTTTAGCTCAGCGCGACGGTACAGCTTTGCAGGCAGGCTATTTCCAAAGGCATCCAGAATCAGCCTCAGGCCGGGCTGTCCGCCTTTCCCTGTCAATCCTCATTTACATAAAGGAAAACCCGGCTCTGGATGATTTCCACAACCTCGTCCAGGGTCTTCTGCCCCAGGTAATAGTCTTCCGCTTCCTCGTTGATAATGGCCGTCACTTCATCTGCGTCGCTGAAGGATACCGGCTTTGCAGCCTCGATTAATTTCAGTGTCATATCAACTTCTTCCCGGGAGGGAATATGGTAAGTATACTCCCAGTCGGAATAGGAGACGGCCCACATTTCCCCATTTTCACCGTCGGGATCCTCCGTGTTTACGGCATCGGCGGCCTTCTCCGCCAGTCGGGACTTCTGCGAGGGAAAGAAGACGGAATCCCTGTCTCCGGAGGTCAGGAGTTTTTCTATAAAAGCCCAGGCGCCGTCTTTCCGAGCTGATTTTTCGGTAATGGCACAGGCTCCATAGGGGATGAGCATGCAGCCCGCGCTGCCGTCCGCAGAGGGAAAACCGACGCAGGCACCCTCACTGCCGTATATGGCCAGGGGCAGCTGTATGGAATTGAATTCCGTGATGTTCTCAGCCAGGAGAAGCACTTCCCCGTTCCGGATCCTGACAGGGGTGGAAGCCTGCTCGGGGTTTGGGGCCGCTTCCCCGGGAAAGCGGGAAACGAAGGCGAGCAGTTCCCGGAAGGCATCGGAATCAAAACGGCATTCCCCGGAAGACCAGTCGATAAAGGCATCTTCATTGTAGCTCATGAGATACTGCATGATTTCGCCCCGGGTGGCATTGGCGAAAATCTCCGCCTGGGGATGGGCATCCGCGTAGGAAATCAGCTCTTCCAGGGTCCATCCCCAGGTTCCGCCTGTGGCCTCGCTCCATCCGAACACTGTTTTCAGAGAGAAACACGACGGAATGGTAATTAATTTGTTGTCTACCGTATACGCACCCAACAGATTGTCCGGGAAGTCCGAGGCGTTCAGCAGGGAGCTGTTTTCCAGGAAGGAATTTAAATCCGCAAAAAGCCCTTTTGACGCCAGGGCCTTCAGGTCAAGCTCCGAAATGTCCAGGATATCCGGGCAGTTGTCGGAGAGGATATCGCTGTTCAGGCGGAGGGCGGCATCTGCCTGGTCATGTGTTACGGGATCCAGATACTCTTTGATTTTCACCTGGTAGTTCTGGTTTTCCCGGTTGAATTCCATCACGGCATTCCGCAGGAGGCTGTTGCTGTAAATCGTGCCCAGGAGGATGGTTTCCTTCCGGGCTGCATCCGGGCTGTCCGCTTTCTTCAACAGCGCAAGCTCGCCGCTTCCTTCTGCCAGATCCCGGATAACAACTAGGAGCCTGCCGTCCTCCTGGACATGGACGGCCTCTACACGGGAACCGTTGATACCGTAGTCAAGCCAGTCAAAGAGAACCTGGCCTGTCCGGGATGTCAAATCATAAGAGGACAGGGCGGTTCTGTCATAGGAAAGCAGTGTATTTTCCATACCGGGAACTAAGACCGTGTTGTCTCCTTTGGGAAAATCAGGACAGGAAGCCCCCGCTTTTCCTGCGTCAATATCAATTTCCATGAGAAAATAATTGTCCCCGCCGCCGCTGTTGCCATGGCAGCAGGCGTACACCGCCCCATCCCGTCCCAGGCCCATGGCGCTGATTTTTCCGTTGGGCACATCGGGGGAGAAGGTTCCGCTGAAGGTTCCGTCCGATGCATATAGCCAGACACAGGGAGCGCCGGATACGCTGCCTGAGAGGCAGGCCCTCCCCTGGCTGTCCACTGTCAGCAGATCCGCGTTGTCTGTTTCCCCGGAAATGTCCGTGTCGTAGACAGGATTTCCCTCTGCGTCGAACTTGCACAGATGGGTTGCGGAGCCCTCTTCCTCCGTGACAAAGGCAAGGAGATAGAAGCAGCCCTCCCCGTCCATGGCAAATAAACTGGTGACAAACCTGTCCCTGTCATCCGGCCAGTTCAGGGGAACAGAGGGCAGGGGGCCGTCGGCCAGGGAATAACCGCTGAGCCGGTAACGGAAGCCCTGGGCCTGCTGTTCATAGGAGATGTAGTAGAAAGCATCCCCGAGAAACGCTATGCTGTTGTAAGAATCTTCCTCCATTTCAAGGGGCAGAAATTCCGGAACCCAGACCTGCCTGCCGCTGTCGGCAGGGGCGGCGTTTTTGCCGCAGGCCGTCAGCAGCAGCGTCAGGAAGACAACCGTCATCCAACCCCAAAGTGATTTCGGGTTCTGGGGGGTTCGGGTTTCTACGGTATTGGTATGGGTGGCATTGTGTGTTTCTCTGATCATATCTGGTTGCTCCCTTCAGACGGGTTGTACTAACCTGATTACATTTCCCCTAATCCAAATAAACCGGAACCATGGTGCAGCGGTTTACTAACTTACATTCCCCACATAAACATTCGCCAGATACTGTCCTGCGGTTTCCGCCAGTTGGTACAGCCGCCGGATATCCGTGGGTTTGCGGTCAAGCATATGATACTGTGGAAAAAAACGTGTAATATGAAGCGGGATTTCCGGATTTACACCCGCAATCCACCGTGCTTCCTCCGCCATCTCCTCCAGGCTGTCGTTCTCGCCGGGCACAATGAGGGTGGTGAGCTCCACATGGCAGCCGCTTGCCGCCTTTGCAATGAAGGCTTTCACCGTGTCGAAATCGCCTCCGAGCATGCGGTAGTAGTCGGCCCGGAAGCCTTTCAGGTCAATATTCATGGCATCCATCAGGGGAAGCAGTTCCTCCAGTATTTCCGGCGAGGCCGTGCCGTTGGTCACCAGTACGTTGGCCATGCCGTTTGCCTTCACAAGCCGGGCTGTATCCCGGACATATTCCCATCCCACAAGGGGTTCGTTGTAGGTGAAGGCGATGCCGATGTTTCCGGTATTGTCGCGCTCCTTCCATTCCAGAGCCAGATCCGCCAGGCGGCCGGGGGACACATACAGACTGTCTGCCTCCGCTTCCTTCGCCATGGAAATCTCATGGTTCTGGCAGAAGGGGCAGCGCAGGTTGCAGCCGTAGCTTCCCACGGACAAAATCGTGCTTCCCGGGCGGAAGTGCTTCAGCGGCTTCTTTTCAATGGGGTCCAGGGCAAGGGAGGTAATCTGGCCGTAACTGGTACATAGAATCTTTCCGTCTTCATTTTTTCTGGCGCCGCAGAGCCCGGTCTGGCCGGGAGACAGAGCGCAGTGGTGCATGCATACCTGACATGTGGTTTTCATAAATTTTCCTTTCCAAGGAACTGTGTGGTTCATTCCTAATAATGCCGGACCACCTCAAATCGCTCCAGAGCCACCTTTTCCTGTTCTGAAATCCCGGCTTTCTGCTTCGCGATGGCTATCTGCTGTTCCACGGTGTCCACGCCCTCCAGGTTCGGCAGCAGCAGTCCCCGCCGGCCGCCCTTTGTCACGATGACCCCGTAGCGTTTCACGTCCAGTTCGTCAGGGGAGGATATCCGCTCAGTATCTCCCAGTACGTCCACGGTGATGGTGAGACGTTCCGCTTCCCACAGCTCCACGGGAGAAAATCTGGGATCCTGGGAGCAGGCGCTGACGGCATTGTGCATGATTTCCTCCGCAAGGGAACCCTGTACTGCCCGGGTGGTACCGATGCAGCCCCGGAGCCTTCCATCTTCTTTCAGGGATACGAAGGCGCCTGCCCGGCGGCTGTACAGTTCCCCGGGCAGTTCTTTCGGCACCCGGGGCAGCTCTCCGGTGCGCAGCCAGGTTTCGATGGTGTGCCGGGCAAGTTTCACATAGGGGTCCTCTTTTGCCTGCTGTGCACAGAGCCGCTTTTTCTCCCAGGCTTCGAACTGTTCCAGGAAGTTTCGGGTTTCATCTGTGGAGGGGGCGTTATCCATGGAATGCATGTTATCCATGGAATGCTTTTCTTGCGTGGAATGCGTTTCCTCCATGGAAGTCGCTTCCTCCATGGAACGTCCTCTTTCCATCCCCCGGACATGGAAAGTACAGATGCCGTATCCCACGCCGAAGGGCCCTTCATAGGAGAGCCGCTCCACGTCCAGACTGGTCCGGTCAAAGGCTCCCGCCATGATGGTGAAGGAGCGGTGTCCGCATTCCGCCGCCGTTTCACAGAAGCTCTCCGAAAAGGAAAACAGTTCCCCGAAAGCGCCTCGTTCCATGACATCCATGATTCTGGCATCGTACTGCGGGCCTTCTTTCCGGTACCCGTAAGGCCCGTCCTCCTTCAGGCGATGGGAGAGGTCCCCGCTGGCGATGATTACTGCTTTTCTGCCAAGCATTTCTGCAACCTCCCGGATGCATTGTCCCAGGCGGTAATGTGCGGTGAGGGGAAAGCCGGACAGGCCAATTCGTACCAGACGGTATTCCGTGTAGTACTGATTTACAAACCAAAGAGGCACCATGGTTCCGTGGTCCAGTTTTTTCTCGCGTTCCCCCAGTGTCCCGGCATGGAGATTGTGTGAACCGGCAATTCCGCCCAGATATGTTACGAATTCCGTATCGTAGGAGACCTCCATGCATACCTCTTTTGCGCCGAACTGCCCGAAATCCCCCCTGGCGCTTCTGCCCGGGGAGATATGAAAATAATCCGCATACATGGTCTGATGGGGCGACAGGAGCAGGATAGTCTCCGGCCGGAGAGCGGCAAGCTCCTGTGCCGCCTTATGGTATGCGTCAATTGTATTTTGAATTTCCTGTTCTTTCCCCCTGCCGATGTCCGGTATGATAAGGGGCGGGTGGGGGAGCATAAAGCCTGCCAGAATGCTCATAATGAGGCTCCTTTCTCTTTTCGACAATTTTTTTATGGGAACAGCTCTTGCTTCCTACAGTATATGTTTGAAAGAATATATACTCACGAGCGAAAACAATTGCCAATCTAAATGTATAACGAGTGAACGCTTCTACAATGCCGGTGTGTAAGCAGCAATTTATGCATTCACGAGTATAAATCACAAAAAAGCAGTGGAGACTGTTTAGAATATATCTCCCAGCATATCTCGATTATACTACAGTTTGTTTTTTCGGGAAACAGATTTTTCGTGATTCCGGAAAAGAGGGATTGTGGAGGAAATTACCGGATGATACAATATTGACTTGAAAGAGCATCAAGTCAACTTTTGATTCCCAATGCGCTGGGGCGCATGAAATTATGGTATAATGTTGACTTAGAAGGACATTGAGTCAACTTTTGATTCCATATGCGCTGGGGCGCATGTAATTATGGTATAATGTATGTCAGCGGAAAAAACAAAAAAAGAGGAGACAGAGCATGAAGCTTGCGGTTATATCAGATATTCATGGAAACCTTCCGGCATTGGACGCCGTAATTGAAGATGCGGAGAAACAAAATGTGGATGCATACATATTTGCGGGCGATTATTGCATTAGTAATCCATATCCCGATGAATGTATTACGAGAATCCGGAATCTGGGCAGGAAATATGTAATCAGGGGGAATGAAGAGAGGTATCTGGAAAGTTTTACAGGAAAAGACCAGAGTACATGGGCGGATGGTCAGATGCAGATTTCCTACTGGTGTTTCCGGAGTATAAAGGCCGATAACCTGGAATACCTGGCGGCTTTGCCTGCCAGGCTGCGGCTGAAATGCGGTCATGCGGCTCTTCATGCGGCACATTCGTCGGAAGAATTCATAGGAGACTGCGAACATAGGGAATGGGCGGTTGCAAAGGTTGCGGCAAGATATAAGGACGGATTATAACCCGGGAAAGATTCCGGATAGACATTCATGCCTATTTTGAGAATGACAGACGTTTTCAGGATGCCCTGTCGTGCCTGGAGGACGGTATGTATATCTTCGGACACTCTCATATTCAGTGGACCTATCGGTCCGGGAATAAAAATTATTGATAAATCCCGGCTCCTGCGGACTTCCGCTAGACTGCATAAAAGACGGTATACCCTATACCATTCTGGATGTATCAGGGAAGGAGGGCATTGCTGTTGATGAAAGGCGCGTGGATTTTCAGAAAGAAGAATATATTGTGTCTCTGATGCAAAGCAGGCAGTATGAGGAAGTAAATATCTGGAGCCGGATTATCATAGAAGAACTGCGGACTTCCAGGGAGCATCTGTTCTTTTTCCTGGAATTTGCGGAAAAGTATGCCATGGAAATCGGAGATGCCAGGAGGCCGTTTGCCGCCTCCACATGGAAGGCGGCTTTTGAACTGTGGCAAAGGGAACTGAAAATGTAAAGATGCTGTATTGGCTTTGTATTTACTGTGTGATAATATATAGGAAGCAAAAACGGCTTCCTATAATCGAATGCGGCGCAAAGGGACGCGCCTTTTATCGGAAGCATAGGGATTGCTTCCGATAAGACATAATCTAAGCGTAAGAAGGAGGAGTGTGGTTATGGCGCAGACATTAGTGAATATCCGTATGGACGAGGAACTGAAAAAAAGTATGGAAAAAATATGCCAGGAGCTTGGCATGAATATGACTACAGCAATAACAATATTTGCGAAGAAGATGACAAGAGAAAAAAGGATTCCATTTGAAGTATCGGTTGACCCGTTTTACACTGAAAGCAATCAGGCACATTTGCGCAGAGGTGTAGAAGCTCTGAATGCCGGCAAAGGTATTGAGCACGAACTAATCGAGGCAGATGAATGAAAAAGGTTTGGTTTGATGAGGAGTGGCAGGATTATATCTATTGGCAGACACAGGATAAGAAAACATTAAAACGTGTTAATAATTTGCTGAAAGATATAGAAAGAGGATATTTTGAAGGTATAGGGAAACCATAACCCTTAAAGGGAGATATGAGTGGGTTTTGGAGCCGTAGGATTGATGAGGTAAACCGGTTGGTATATCGGATTCGCGGTGATGTGATAGAGATTGTATCCTGTAAGGGGCATTATGAGAACATGGAGAACTGAAGACAAAAAAGGCGGGATTTATCCCGCCGGAAATCAACCTGCTCATTTTTTCGCTACAATATAGATCGGAAGAAAGAAACCTCCCAACATCAAAACCAGGGCGAGAACCAGGTCCGTAATCTGGAGCCGGATACCGGCGAGCAGTAAGGTTTCCACATAGCTGATGAGCGGGTAGGACAGCATCAGGGTTATGGACCAGATGCGGCCTACATTTAGTATTTTTGTCCAGTTGCCGTTGCTGAGGGAGAGGCCGGGCAAATTCATTTCAAACAGCCCGTCCGTATATAAGCAGATGCGGTTTTCGTCATAATAGTGTGGCAATTTTGTCTTTGCAAGGAAGCAGAAGTAGATTCCGAAGATTGCCGCCAGGATGACTTCCACTGTCATTCCTATGGTTGCATGTCCGCTTCTGCAGACGAACCACATTTCAGCACAGGCAATAAAAAAGGCGAAAATATACACAGGTCCCCATTTGCTTTTGCCCTGATAGGCCCTTTCCTCTTTTTCCGAGTAGGAAATGGCTGTTTTTACAACCTGTTCCACCTGGGCGGCATCCAGGGGCTTGTCCTGCTCCATGCGCCGGCACATCAGCAGTTCCGTTACGGTGATGCCTAATATGTCGGCCAGCGGTATCAGTAAGTCTATACTGGGAACACTGGATGCGGTTTCCCACTTGCTTACTGCCTTGTCGGATATAAAAAGCTGTTCCGCCAGTTCCTTTTGGGTAATTCCTTTTTCTTTGCGAAGGGTGGCTACAAACGTGCCGAATTTTTGTCTGTCAATGCTGTACAATGGTCTGTCCTCCTGTGTGTTGATGGCTTTCCTAAGAAAATGCCTGCATAATTCCTAAACTTATTGTCACTCAAAACCATCTAAAAAGCAACCGAATGGCAGGAGAATTGCCCGATTCTCTCGTCGGTTTACATTAGCAATGTGAAGAACAGTTGAAAAAGAATCTGTAAACTGGTAAAATCATATGCAAGGCATAAAGTTAAAAGTTAAATGATATGAGGAATGCAGGAAGGAATGAGACGAATGAACGATGTATGGAGCATATTGAAAATAGAGCCGACGGATGATAAAAAAGCAATCCGGAAAGCCTATGCAGCACAGTCAAAACTGCATCATCCGGAGGAGGAGCCGGAGTACTTTGCGACGTTGAACCAGGCTTATAAGGCGGCTCTTGACTATGCCGCGGGCGCGGAAAAGACAGCTGATTCCACGGGTAAATCTGCTTCCGACAGAATGGATTCCGATAGAACATCTTCCGGAGAAGGAAGTGCTGCATTTGTTCCTTTCGAGCCAGGAAGAAAGGGAGAGAGGGAGGAAAATGCAGCGTTTGCCCCTTTCGAGCCAGACGGAAAGGAAAAGAGGAAAGAAAATGCGGCGTTTGACCCTTTCGAGCCAGGAAGAAAGGGAGAGAGGGAAGAAAATGCAGCGTTTGCCCCTCTCGAGCCAGGCGGAACGGAAGAGAAGAAAGAAAATGCAGCGTTTGTCTCTTTCGAATCAGGTGGAAAGACAGGGAAGGAGGGAAAAGAGACATTACAGGAAAAGGAACATGAAAAAACGGAAGACGGTAATGGCGGTCATGCCTCTAACAACGAAATCTCTTTGCTGGAACGTCTTGACCAGGCATCACAGCAAGCCATAAAGCAAAGCATGGAAACGGGAGCGCTCCGTGAATTCATTGTCCTTTTTGAAAATCCGAAACAGGCAAAACAGGCCGACACCTGGAAACGATTTTTCCTGTCAGAAAGCTTTCTGGGGGAGCAGTTTTCGGAGGAATTTGCAAAAGGGCTGCTTTTCTATCTGTCGGAGCAGACACTCTGCCCCAGGGACAACCTGCCCATGTATTTTTTACAGGAACTGGCCATCGCGTATGCTTTTATTCCCCATTTTGCCGGGGAAGAATACTTTGAAGGCCTGAAATATCCCAAGGAATGGTACAAGGTTTCCGTGGAAAATACCTTTCCTGCCAGAAGATATGCCGCCGAAATATTCAATATGCAGGGGCGGGAATGTGACCTGAAATCCATGACCAACCACATTCTCCGGCAGCCCGGAAATAAGGTGCGCCACAATGCCTTTTCCGATTACTTGACCATGAAGGAGATGAGCAGGGACGGGCGCCTGACCGACGGGGAGAAAGAGGTCTGGCAGCATGTTGTGGGAGCCTGTCAGCCCTATTATCTGTATGAGCGCAACGGCAAAAATGCGGGAGGAGCGGACTATGAGTCCCGCAGTGAATCCGTGGTAAAGCTCTATGTCCAGTGGCTGAAGGACGAGCAGCTGCCCAGGGAAGTTTTGCTGTTTTTCTATAAAAAACTGGCCTTCAAGGAGTTGGAGCGCAGCAGCACCAGGGGGCTATACAGTGCGCTGAAGGCCCAGGTGCTGATCCAGTGTCCTCAGGCGGAGGAGATACTTTTCGGAGAGGACGGCAAGGAGCAGCAGATAGTAAAACTTTACAAAACCTATGCTTCCATTATCAATGCCAATCAGACCAATTACGACAAATTTATCTATGAAGAGACACCGGAAATCAGGGACAGGGCCAGAGCCTTTTTCGCCATGCCGGAGTGGGAGCGGCTAAAGGGAGATAAGGAGCTGTTTGAACGGATATACGGCACATCCAAACGGATTGTGATGCCCAAAACCGTGACGGAAATCTTGGTCAGTCACCTGACGGAGGGGGACTTTCCGGAGCCGGAGCGGACAGAATTGATCGAAAGCCTTCTGCGCTCTCTTTCCACGGAAAGGATGTGCCGGGAACTGGATTACCGCTATGAAATCACATTAGGCTCCACACAGCCTGGGGACATAGGTGACAGTCCGGATTTCTGGCAGTATTTTCTCATGAGGGGCTTCGGTTTCCGTCATGCGAAGGTCAGGGGAAACTGGGAGGAAGACTTCATATATGTGATGGACGGCCAGTGTTATCTGCCTGCCTATATCAATTATATTTATGCGCCGTCCCGGGCGTGGCAGAGACAGTTTACCGGTTTTGACCAGGAGAAGGAGGAGATACGGGAGCCGGTGTCCATCGTCTGTCCCATGCCGGGAGGCGGGAGCCTCCGGGTGGAATTCCATTATTATTACTGCCTGTATTTTGTGAAGGGATCCGCGGGTGAAATGCCGGTTACGGCTCCTGTTCTGGCATTTTGGCAGCTTCAGGAATATGCGGAGGGCCTGAAAAAGCCCGAAGAATTTTTCTTCCTTCTGGCGGTGACTGCCATTGAGGCTTCGGACAGAAACGCTGCCCGGAGGCTGATTGAAACCTGGCTGCGGCGGATTCCCCTGCATTCTTTTCTGGTTCCCACAGTGGCGAGGATGCTTGCCGCCGACAATGACCGTATTCCCGGCGCGGTGCCGTATTCGGGGGAAATGCGGTGCTTGGGAGAAATGCGGTGCAGGGAGCAGAGGATTGTTTCGGGAGATGGAGAACGCAATAGCGATTTTGAAAAAACGAAATACCGGACTTTTTCGGATGCTGAAATGGCAGAAAACGAAATAGGAGAGAACAAAACGGCAGAAAATAAAACGGTAGAAAACGGAATAACAGAAAACAAAACGGCGGAAAACGAGACGACAGAAAGGGAAACGGCAGAAAACGAAGCAGCAGAAAAGGAAACAACAGAAAAGGAGACGGCAGAAATCGAAGCAATAGAAAGGGAAACTGCAAACAGAAAAGCAACGGAAAACAGGGCGGAAGGAAAGGTGGAAGCCGTTCTGTACAGCGAACAGGAACGGTTCTGCTTTCGGGCGGTGGTTTCGGAAGAAAGATTCAGCATCTGGCGGCAGATGGATTACGGATGGCAGGATATCATATTCCGCAGTTCGGACCTGGGCTGGAGGAAGTGGCAGGAGGATACCTGGAAGGGATATGGCTTTTCAGGTGAAATGCAGAAGCTGGCAGAGGGGAATGCCTATGAATACAAGGCCTGTGAGAGCAACATTCCGGCAGACGGTGTATTAAAGAACATTGCTCAAGAAAACGATGTTACGATAGAAAATACACTAAAAACAAATTATCCGAAGAGCGTTATCCTGTCTGGCAATGCCTCGGAAAGCAATATTCTGACCGTCAGAGGAAGCTACGGGCAGTTTTCGGAAGACAGCACGGATACGCCCCAGGGCAGAATAGCTGCCGCCCTGAACATACTGCATAGTCTGAGGCAGCCCAGGCCCAGGCTGCGCGCCTCCTTCTCCCTGGAAGGTATGGACATGGCGCAAAAGGCTGCAAAAATCCTGGAGGCAATGGACTTTGCCCAAAATTGGGAAGGCTTCTGTGTGCTTCGGTACGGACCGAAAAAGGAAAGACGCCATGACAGGGTATTTTACGGCGCCCGCGCGCCCTTCGGCTTTGACCTGAAGTTTCAGTCTCCGGTATATGTGAGAAGCAGGGATTATCTGATGTCCTCTTCCAATACGAAGATAAAGGAGCCCAAGGCTCTGGCAGGACGTTTCGGATGGGGGTTCAAGTATGCGCCTCGTTCCGATTACGGCCCCATGTATGTCTATCGGGGAGAGAGCGGAACATTCTACGCCTACGGCTCCATTCGGATGCACAGGGCTGACAGCCTGGAATTGCTGCTCGCGGATTTTTTCCGGACGGAATGGGAAGGCATGACGGAGGTGGAGGCTTACGAGGGCTGTCTCACCGTATCCCGGCTTGACCACAGACTGGAATACTGCTATACAGAGGAGGACATGAACCGGTCCATGCAAAACCCTGAGGATACCCCGGCCGACAAATTTACCCTGTTTGGCGGTTACGGGATGTGGAAGGAATTCGTCCGGTGGATGGATGAGCTGCTGAATCCCGGACTGCCCTCCTGGGTAAATATGGTTGTGGTGGGAATTGACTGGGAGAAGGGCGGGGCCCTGACATTTACCGGCTTCCATGAAGAGGAGGAGAACGCCGAACTGCAGGAGTTTTGGGAAAAGACCGACGCTGATTTTGAGGATGAGGCGTATGGGGACGAGTTCGGAACGGGCGAAGCGGATATGGATGGAACTGGGGCGGGCGGCTTAGAAACTGATGGAAGCGGAGCGGGCGAATCAGATATGAAAGAACCGGATATGAAAGAATCCAACGTGAACAGTCCGGACAGGAGTGAAACGTCAGGAAGCCCCGGCGGACTGCAGAACGAAGCCTACATTCCCCAGACACCCCTGCTGATATGGGCAAAGGGAATGGACAGAAGGGACAGGACGGAGTTCCTGACAAATGCCATGCAGTGGTATGCGGACTGCGGCAGATTTGCCGAAAAGACCGGCGGCAGAAATATCAGGATTTTGGTGAGCGGATGTTAAAATTATGTGGCTGAAAATGTAAAGCCATTTGCGTGTAAATTCAAGACTATACGCGCCGTGCCGCCATTGCCATGTCATTCTTGAAATAGAGACAAAAATGATATCCGTACTGCTGCCATTGCCGTATCATTCTTGAAATAGAAACAAAAATGGTATGATTAAGCTATAGACCCAGAAAGGATTGAGCTATGGCAAATATATATGACGGGGCATTCCGGACAATCCTGAATGACTGCCGGAAGCTGATTATCCCTGTAATCAATGAGATTTTTGGGGAAACATATACAGGAGAGGAAGAAATCCGTTTTTTCCCGAACGAACACTTTTTAGACCAACAGGATGAGGCAGATAAAGAACGGATTACGGACACGAATTTTACAGTTTTCGGGAAGATATTTTTAAAAAAGGCCTGCTGATGCTGATTCCGTTTTATATTTTTTCACATGAGAAAGGTTTTCCGGAGTATAATAGTAATGAGCGGAAACTGGCAGAATTGAAGGCAGAGTATCGAGACATTCTGGAAAGGCTTGATGAACTGGAGCAGCAGGAAGTGATCGGGGCGTTTGACAAACGTACGATTATAGAGCTCTCCGGTGATGTGTTGAAAGAGATTGCACAGAAGTACGAGAATGTGCGGAAAGGCGTAGGTGATATGATGGGCGGAGCATTGATTGAGACAAGCGCAAGAACCATTTTAAACCAGGGAATAAGTCAGGGAATAAGTCTGGGAATAGACCAGGGAATCAATCAAAATCAAAGAGAAACTGCACTTAGAATGCTGAAAAGGGGAAAAATGACGATAGAGGAGATTGCGGAAGATACCGGACTCAGCATCTCGGAAGTAGAGCATCTTGCAGGACTTCAGAAAGTGTAATAGACGAGGAGGCCTTGAAATGAATAAACACCTGAAGCAGGTCATAGACAGTTGGAATGAAACCGCAGATTCGGACTGGTACCAGTCCCTCAGGACAGAGGAAAAAATCGGGGAACTGGCCGCGAATCCGCCCGGCGCCTTCCACCCTTCTGTATATCAGCTGATAAACAAGTATCTGCCGGATTTGCGCGGGAAGAAAGTGCTGTTGCCGTCGAGCGGAGACAACCATGCCGCCTTTGCCTTTGCACTGTCGGGGGCGGCGGTTACGTCTGCTGATATCAGCGAGAGGCAGTTGGAGCATGCACGGGAAATAGCAGACAGATTAAACCTTGGAATCCGTTTCGTCTGCGATGATACCACACATCTTTTACAGATGGAAGACAGCAGTTTTGACCTGGTTTATACGTCCAACGGCACCCATACCTGGATTACAGATTTAGAGACGATGTATCAAAACGTGTACAGGGTGCTAAAGCCGGCAGGATTTTCCATTATGTTTGATATCCACCCGTTTAACCGCCCCTTCACGGGCGAGCCGTGGAAAGAGCCCCAGATTATAAAGCCATATGAAGAAACCATGCCGTATTGTCACTGGCGCGTGCAGGATTTGCTGAATGCCATGACAGGGGCAGGGCTTTCCATAAAGGAAGTGGAAGAGCTGCAGGCCGTAAATGCTTCGTTTTGGTTCTCCTATCAGGAGTACATAAAGCAGAGCGGAGAAAAAATCGCCGATATCAATAATTGGAAGCATAATCCCATGGCGGCGCTGCCGGCATGGATTTCCATTGTTTCGCAAAAAATGATATGATGGGAATAATTGGTCCTGCGCTGTTTCATGTACTTAGGAACTGCGAAGAAATAAATTTGCACTTTCAGGAAGGAAACATCAGTATATATGCATCTTCCCAGGCGGAATCCTGTAAATTTATTTCGTAACGTTTCCTTAGGAACTGCCGGAAAATAAACCCTGGGTTGATTTTTTCTTTTCTGGATTAACGCAATCAGTATGGTCAGTGATATGATTCTCCCTTATAATAAAAAGCACATTGCAGCGCGGCATTGTAGATAACAGCATTCGCGAAAGATTCCGGAAGACTATTTTAATTAGGAAAGACGCGAAGGCGCACGAGAGGAACATTCATGAGTGTTCTATCGCATGAATGTTCCTCTCATGAGGAGTGCGCCGAGGTGACTTTACGCTTTAGAGCCATCGTGCAACGATTAAAATAGGAAAGGCAGACGCGAAGGCGATTCAGTGAGGAGGATCAACGAAAATGAACAGACCAGATATGGAAAAAATCGGAAAAAGAATTGCGTTCCTGCGGAAGGAACGGGGCTATACAGGGGAGGCTCTGGCGGAACGGCTGCAGGTAAGCCCCCAGGCCGTATCCAAATGGGAAAACGCCAAATGCCTGCCGGAGACCAGCGTGCTGTCTGCCCTGGCCGAAGCGCTTGGCTGCAGCATTGATAATCTGCTGTGTCCCAGGGAAATTTTGATTCTGGAAGCAGTCTATACGGACGGGCAGACACAGGTTCCGATTACCCGGTTTTTAAACGGACTGGTGCGGAATAAGGACATCAGCATTCCAGTGAATGAGACATTCCTGGGCGCTTCCATCCCCGGGGACAGGCTGAAGGTGCTGACCATAAAATACCAGACGCCGGAGGGAATCTTTTTTTCCTATGCCCTGCAGAACAACATGCTCACCCTGGATAACAGAACGCCTGTGCTGTCACAAGACGCAGCTGTTCCGGATGGGGAAAGCGTCTGCTATGGGGACGGACAGTCGTTTCAGATCATCGGCGCCTGGTACGGAAACGAGAAGGCCTTTTCCTCCGTCATGCGGAAGATGATGCACTATGAATACTTTAACTGGGATAAGATTCCGGTGAACCAGGAGACCTTTCCCAGTGATACGGCAAGCGACGATACGGAATATCTGACACTGGTTTATCTGAACAAAGAAGGAATCCATGTCATCAGCTGTCCGGAAAACGAGACGGTTTATTACGGCAGTCACCGCACTGCCCTCTGCATGGAAGACCGCGGGGCATGTATTCTAAAGGGAATTAAGATGCTGTCCTGGGGAGAAGGGATGGACTGCCCCTGGGCCGGGGCGCTTTGGGCGGCGCTGCAATACATGGGAGAAAACCGTTCCTACCATCAGATTATGGGAATGAGCGGCGCCTGTTGGCGGACCTGCTTTACGGAGGTATGGGACTACAGCTGTACGGACGCACTGGTGGCCTTTGACTATGCCACGCCTCTGTTCCGGAGCCTGGGGTATTCCTTCCGGATGGCGGACAGGGTGGAAAAGCAGGAACGGAAGGCGGAGCGCCTGGCAGTGATGGAGGATATCCGCAGCGGAAAACCGGTTCTGGGCATCAACCTGCGGGTTGCTCCCGAGTGGGGGGTGATAACGGGATATACCGAAGAAGGCGCCCGCTTCCTGTGCCGCACCTATTTTGACAGGGAGACCTTCGAGAAACTGGAACAGGCGGAATCTCCTGTGGAAAAGGAAGACAAAAGGTTAGTGTTTGAGGAAAACCAGGGCTATCTGTTTACTGATTCCTGGCCATTCCTGCTGATTCATTTCGGGGACAGGGAGGCCGCGCCCTCTCCATTGGAAACCTTGAGAACGTCCCTTTCCATGCTTGCCGCATCCTTCCGGGGGGAGGAGACCAGGGGCTATTATCAGGGAAAAGGAGCCTATGAGGCGTGGATAAGGGGGCTTGCACGGGAGGCGGATTTCCGGCTGGATTCTGACAGGGAGAATGTGCTGCGGAGGCTCTGCGTCAACGACAGTATGCTTGTCAGCCTGATTGATGCCAGAGAGTCGGCTGCATGTTATCTGGAGGAATCGGCTGCCCTGCTGCAGGAAGGCAGCCGTGAGCATCTGGAAAAGATCGGGGCAAACTGCCGGAGTCTCTCAGGGATGCTGACCGCTTTCCGGGACAAAAGCAGTGCGGCCGCCGATGCCTGTTCCCTGACCTACAACACGGATGTGGAGTTCAAAGTCGCAGTTTCAAAACTGGGCGAGATGCGCAGGGAGCAGACCGCCCTGCTCGAAAAGGCGCTGCTTCTGGAGGAGGAAAACTGCCGCCTGGCGGAGCTGATTCTGGAAGAGACGGCCTGAAACATCTGCCGGACAAAAGGTATGACGAGCGGGCGCTTCTGCATTACATTGCAGGGAAAATGGCCGCGCCTGCGAGTATAATGAATGGAAGAACTTGAAGTTCATAGGACGAACTGATATAATAGGGCACAGCGATTGCGGTGCTCTATTATTATACTCACGGCCCCAAATATTTGCCGATCTTAAGGGATAACGAGTGGGCGCGCTGCAGCCTTGAACAGGAAAGAGGCATACAATATAAGCAAAGTGACTCTTCTGCAATAGAAGCAAAGCAACGCTTCTAAAATAGAAGCAAAGCAACGCTTCTAAAATAGAAGCAAAGCAACGCTTCTATTGTCAGGAGCATTGCCAAGAATGAATGCGCTCACGAGTTATATACGCAGGCCCGCATATGGGAATTTGCTGTTGACACAGCATGCAGGCCGTGTGGGCGAGTAGGTAGAAAATCATTCCTGCCTAGTTGAAAAATATCAACATTCCAGATGTATTACAACGAAATATTGTGCAATACGGCAAAATATTGGTTTCGGTTTATCCGGGTTAGGAGATAGTATGAAAAACGAAATTACAATAGCGATGATAGGCACTATAATGCTTTTTGCCCTCACAGGATGTGCAGACAACGCAGATGCAGCAGGTGTCCCCGGTACCTCCGTCCAGGGAAATGCCCCCGCCGCCCCTGCCGCGCAGTCCCCAGGGGAAGAAGCGTCATCTGCAGACGAAAACGCCTCCGGAGCAATCTCACATCCTTCCTCCGTAGAAACAGCAGGGGCATTTGCCCCTAAGCCGGAGACCCATAACAGAAGCAGTTCGGAAGACAGCAATACGGAGGAAAGCGGTTTTGAGGAAAATAATCCCCGCAGTTCCGGTGAAATATCAGCAGAATTCGGTGAGGGCGGTGAAGTGCCCGGCGCTCTCATACCGGCGGTTATGATAGAGGGGACGATTTACTATCTCTCACAGGGATATCCCATACCGGACAAGGAAGTAAATTCTGACCAGGCGTCGTATACCGGCTCAGAGGTTTCTCTGGGTACTTACCCGGAAAAGGACGGGGAATCCAATTATGCTCCGATGGGAACGCCCTATGTGAAATACGAAGATGGCTATGTATTAAAACTGGAAGAGTATGGATGGAGCCTGTTTTTAACCTGGGAGGACAGACTGGCGGAGGAATGACAGGGAATCCCTGCGGCCGTATGAATGGCTGCAGGAGCAAAGAATTTGAAAAGGAAATAATCACTATGAAAAAACAGACTACAGACGCACAAAACGAACCTGCTATTTTGCAAACGTGGCAATGTCCTCCGTGTTCAGCCTTCCACCCCTGCTGTTTGCCACATTCCGGGAGCAGTACGGAATCTCCTATACACTGTTGGGAACGCTTGTCCTGGTGAATTTCTGCACACAGCTTGGGATCGATTTGATCTTCAGCTTTTTCAGCAGATATTTTAACATTCACAAGACCATCCGCCTTATGCCCCTTGTAACGGCGGCAGGCCTGTGCGTGTATGCGCTGATTCCCCTGCTGTTTCCGGAGCACGCCTATACGGGCCTTGTGGCCGGTACCTTCCTCTTCTCCGTGGCGGCGGGTCTGGGTGAAGTACTGGTAAGCCCCACGATAGCGGCGCTGCCCTCGGATACCCCCGATAAGGATATGAGCATGCTTCATGCCCTGTACGGCTACGGGGTTGTGGGGGTGGTCCTTGTCAGCACTTTGTTTCTCCGGTTTGTGGGAAACGAATATTGGATGTATCTGACCTTCTTCTGGGCGCTGCTGCCGGTGATTGCATCCGTTCTGTTTATGATCTCGCCGCTGCCGGACGTGAATATGGAGCAGAGCGGTTCAAGGCCTGCGGGCTCGAAGCACAGGACAAAGGGGCTCCTCTTATGCATGGCCTGCATTTTTTTAGGCGCCTGTGCCGAGAATACCATGACGAACTGGATTTCCGTATATGCGGAAAAGGCATTGCGGATACCCAAAATATGGGGGGACATTTTTGGCATGTCCCTGTTCGCGGGAGTGCTCGCCCTTACAAGGACGGCTTATGCGAAATACGGGAAAAATATTTTCAGGGTTCTGACAGTGAGCATGGCAGCCGCTGTGGTATGTTACCTGACAGTTGGGCTTTCCTCCAATGCGTTCCTGTCCCTGGCGGCCTGCGTCGCCGTGGGGATCTCTACCGCCATGCTCTGGCCGGGAACGCTGATTTTAATGGAAGAAAAAATACCGTCGGCCGGGGTTGCCGCCTACGCGCTCATGGCGGCAGGAGGAGATCTCGGCGCTTCGGTTGCTCCCCAGGCCCTGGGCATCGCAGTGGATAAGATTTCGCTTACGGAGTGGGCAGGGACGTTTGGTGCTTCTCTGTCCCTGACGCCGGAACAGGTGGGATTTAAGGCGGGCATGCTGATGGCGGCGATTTTCCCGGTTTTGGGAATTGCGCTTCTGGCATATATGAAGAGGTATTTTGGGAGAAGGGAATAGGGGGATAAGAAAAATCGATGATTGCATATTGACAAAATCCTATCAAAAGGCTATAATGATGATATAAAAAATGAAAAAAAGAATCATTTGCTCTGCGGAGGATAATGGATTGGGCATAGACAAAAAGGATATTGAGCAGTATCTTTTCGAGTTGAAGGAAGCTGTTGGAAAGGACAGATATCGGATAGACCGGAATGCCAGACGGCAGGGTAACATTAATCTTTTCCTTGATTATATTATAGACGAGGCAAAAGCGAAGGAGATCATATTGAACCTTACGGTAATGGATTTTTCGAAAGTCCTGCAGAATGTACATGTGGGGTATGAGCATGAAAGACTGTATGTATTTGGTAAGGACGTGAATCTTTTAGAGCGAAACGGTACGAAAGCGAAAGCAGTTCCTTTATATATTAAGTTCAACAAGTTGAAGGACTGTTTTGTGATTGTAGTTTCATTTCATGAGCAGAAACATCCGCTTACATACTGCTTTAAATAAATGGGGACAAATCGGAGGTGGCTATTATGAGAGAAAAGGGAAGAATGGACTTCTGCATCGAGTGCAGGAAGGAGACCGGGTACCTTTTGCGGAAAAAGAACATCGTAAAAACCATAAGGGACAAAGAATATACGTTTGGAATCACGGCAGCGATATGTGTGGAGTGCGGCGGAGAAATGAGCATTCCGGGGTTGATTGATAAGAATGTTCGGGAAATTGATGAACAGTACAGGGCAGCGGAAGGGCTTGTAACGGTTGATGATATTGAGAAACTGATGAAGATATATAAGATAGGGAAGGCGCCGTTGTCTTTGGCGCTTGGTTTTGGCGAGGTGACAATACCGAGATATCTGGAAGGACAGGTACCGTCTAAAGAGTATTCAGACATAGTGAAGGCGGCTCTGGCCTCTCCGGCTTATATGAAGCGTAGACTTACGGAAAATCGGGATAAGCTGACTGACGCGGCATATAGGAAGGCAGTGGCCGCAGCGGACAGCATCATGAGCCTGTTTTCGGTGTCGGGAAAAATGCTCCGGGTAATAGTCCGTATATTTGAAAAGTTGGAAGAGGTAACGCCGCTTATGCTGCAGAAGCTGCTTTATTTTACCCAGGGTATTTTCTCTGCGCTATATGGCAGGCCGATTTTTGCGGAGGATTGCAGGGCATGGGTTCACGGTCCGGTTTATCCCGAGGTGTATGAGCTGTTCCGGGATTTTAAGTACAATCCGATTGATGATGCGCGATTTGCACTTTTGGAAGGAACGGAGGATGTCCTGACTGACGATGAGAAAAAAGTGATTGATCTTGTGGTAAATACTTTTGGGATGTATGGAGGAAAGGTACTGGAACGGATTACACATAATGAGGAGCCCTGGAAAGCGGCCAGGAAAGGGTATGGCGACAGTATTCCTTCCAGTGAACTCCTGCAGAAAGAGCGTATCATGAGGTATTATATTGCTGTGAATAAAAGGTATGGCATTGATAAAGAGGACGGTCTGCAGTCCTATATTCATGATATGCTAAAGAAGGCTTCATAATGACAGGCGCATGCCTCGGTTTTGTTTGACAAAGCGCTAGCCCGGGCGGCAAATCTT
>OFFY01000155.1_pt1 | contig 69531 bp, 67 predicted proteins | sample 1521481 | NCBI WGS metagenome assembly OFFY01 (sample SAMEA3504117, study PRJEB24116) | mouse gut metagenome | biome: mouse gut; feature: mouse-associated habitat; material: faeces | place: Denmark | collected 2011
TACTGTAGATACGAAAGCTGCAGACGAAGCAAATACATGGAATCAAGGAGAAACACAAGTGTATGCGGAAGGAGCGTTTACATACTATATTCACCCTTCCCAAAACGGCGAAGAAGCCTGGGTTTACAAAATAGAGATTCAGGGAAAGAAAGGAAGGGATCTATCTATCCCGGAGACCATCCTGGGGAAAAAGGTCACCAGGCTTGGCTGCCCGGAGCGCGGCAGTGTGGAAGAGGAACTTGACGAAGCATTCGCCACATTATTCGGCACGTATATCGAGCCATGGCACGAGTGGGTGTGGGACGGCTACGGCACTTATGCTGCGGTAGGGAAGCTGAAATCCATTCAGATCCCGGATACGGTAGAAGCCATCGATCGGGCAGCATTTGCCGGCCTGAATTCGGTAAAAATCATTAAGCTTCCTAAAAAGTTAAAAAAAATTGAAGACTTTATATTTTACGAATGCGATAAACTAGTACATCACGGCATTAATTTTTGAGTAAATAATAGACTTACATCTGTATATATGGCATAATGAAAAAAAATAAGGAGATTCTAACTATGCCATTAAAACCCGCCCCCATTTTAATATCTGATTCCGTATACCATATCCTGTCAAAGTTTTCTAAAAGCAGGACGTTGCCAGCCCGCCAGGTGGAACGTGCAAAAATTTTCATACTCTGCGCAGACGGCCTTAATAACCTCCAGATATCTGAAAAGGTCAGTATCGGACAGGATTCCGTCAGCAAATGGCGTACCCGTTTCCTAAACAGCCTTCCGTTATTGCAGGAGATAGAGGAAAAAAATCCCGCGGTGCTTGAAGATAAAATAACCTCACTCCTTTCGGATTATGCCCGTCCCGGACAGCCCCCAACCTATACGGATGAACAGATTATCAAGATCCTTGAAATCGCCTGCCGCACCCCGGAAGAATACGGATATGAAACCAGCCATTGGAGCCTGAATCAACTGGTGGATGTGGTTATTAAGGAAGGAATTGCTGAATCTATTTCTGCAAAAACCATAAGCCGTTTTTTAAAATATGGGGAAAATCCGCCCGCATCTCGTCCGTTACTGGCTGCATTCCTCCGAAAAAACGGATAGCCCGGAAACATTCGCGCAAAAAGTGAATGAAATCTGTTCCATTTACCATGAAGCGAAAGCAGTCCATGAAGCAGGCGGCCATACTGTGTCTGTAGACGAGATGACAGGAATCCAGGCACTGGAACACAAGTATCCGGATAAAACGGTAATGCCGGGGAAAACGGCCCGCATGGAATTTGAATATATCCGTCATGGCACTACCAGCCTGACCGGCTTCTTCGATGTCGCTACAGGACGTATGGAAAAACCATATCTGAATCCCACACGCACGGAAGATGACTTTGTAAAGGCAGTACGGGCATTAGTGGAAACAGATCCCGGGGCATCCTGGACTTTCGTATGTGACGGCCTGAATACACATAAATCGGAAAGCCTGGTGCGGTTTGTTGCAGAGCAGTGCTGCGTGGAAGATGAACTCGGCCGCAAAGGGAAAGAAGGCATTCTTAAAAGCCTGGCAAGCCGTGCTGATTTCCTGCATGACAAGAACCACAGAATACGTTTTGTATACACGTCGAAGCATTGCTCATGGATGAACCAGATTGAGATATGGTTTGGGATCATAAACCGCAGGCTGTTAAAGCGGAAAAGTTACCAATCTGTACAGCAGTTGGAAGAAAGTATTCTGCGCTTCATCAAACAATATAATGTTACGGCAAATCCCTTTAAATGGACTTATAAGGGAGTTCCATTAGTTGCATGAATTTACTTAGTTATTTATGCAACGCTGTACTAGAAGTATGCTGCATGGTGCGTGGTGTGATGAACGATCCATCTTCTCTAATATTGATAAAATGAATTTCAACATTCCCCGTTGTGTCAATAGGATTAATTGGTGGCTGGGAATCGGGCTTTACTCCTGAAAATTGTAATGGGTATTGCACAAAGTACCGTTTGTAGTGTTTTCCGTAATATGCTTCAGCCTTATTTTGCTGTTCTTTTAAACGCTGAAGAAAATTTATCATTTCATCATCCAAGTCTATAATGCGGTAGGAGGAATATTTTGGCTCAGCAAAATACCAATATCCGCCTCCAGATTCAGTGGTTCCGTTGCCTATTTTCTTTTCGGTTTCGGTGCGGTTAGGGTTGCTCATCCATTGTACTTGGCGGTTTATTTTCAATTTCCTGTTTTGAAAATCAATATCCTCCCAAACAGGTGCGAAAGCTTCTCCAAGTCGCATACCGCAATGATAGCCAAACATGATAGGCGTGTAATCGGAGCTGCCTTCAGGGAATCGTATAAATGTTTCTTCCATTTTATCTTTAGGTATATATACATGCTGTTTTGTGCGTGTGGGCTTTTCTGGGGGGCGTCCTCCTTTTTTTGGTCCTTTGATGCCTGATGCCGGAGAATGGGTAAGCAATTCAGTATCCACAGCAAAATTGAAACTTTTTGTTATAATGCCTTTACATACAGAAATGGTATTTCTGCTAAAGCCCTTATTGTACATATCTTCCTGAAAATTGCGAATATCCTGCCGGGTAATTGCCTTTAAACGTATGCTGCCAAGCACTGGTCGTATATATAATCTTATTTTTTTTTCATAATTTTTTACAGTGTTATCCTTTAAGGTTTTTGCAACATCTTCTTTGATCCAGTAATCTAAATAATCAGCATAGCTCATTTCGCTTTTGGAGGATAAAGTTCTTCCAGTTTTTTCATATTCATTCTGTGCCCTTTTTCCAGCTTCACGAGCCTCTTTCTTTGTTTTGAAGCCAGATTTTGATTTAATACGGCAAATTTGGGCTGCAAAACTTCTTCCACACAGAAGATCATGGAGGCGGTTATGGAGCTGTATGACAGGATCATTGACCCTGACCTGACGATACGCCGGGTGACAATCGCCGCAAACCGGCTGGTGGATGAGAGGGAGGCGGCAGAAGCGGACAGTCAGGGCTATGAGCAGCTTGACCTGTTCACGGACTATGGGGCGCAGGAGCAGGAGCGGGAGGCGGAAAAAAAGCGGCTGGAAAAGGAAAGAAAATTGCAGGAAGCCATGCTGACCGTGAAAAAGAAATACGGCAAAAATGCCATTTTAAAAGGCACGAATCTACAGGAGGGCGCAACCACCATAGAGAGAAACTTGAATTATTTTTCATTATATGATACCATATTTATAGGAACATATGTTCTGAAATTATAAAAAGGAGGATGTAATATATGAACTTAAACACAATGACTTTGACTATAGGATATGATGTGGAGAATCTGATGGACTCGAAGCGGCAAAAAAGCTATCAGGGAGAGGTAACTACAGACCACTATGGCAGAAAAAGTACCCAAACATGCTCATGGTATCATTTTATGCCTCCGTGGAGTGTGTGGAGCGGCAGCAGACGCTTTATCTGTGACTGACTCATGGAAGCGGGATTGACTGATTTTAATCCGGCTTTTCCCGCTTGTTCAAAAGCATTAGGTGTCAGATAAAACCTGGTCTTTCCAGCGCCGGAGGCCCCGAAACAGGTCTCATTATTATTGCGTTGCGTCCATCTTCCATCCATATCCATATATAAGCCCTGGGCCAGTATCCTTGTCCCAGGCAGAACAAGCTGACATTTTGTAGACTGCTTTTTAGAAATTGAGCCAGTTGCGCCATGTTTGCATATTATATTAGAAATTCGGATAACCGTTTCTTTAAATCAGGCAGTTGCAAAATTTTTGACCGATATAAAGATTATTCTACCCGCAAATGGCATAATGTTATTTCTGTGTATTCCATGTTGGACTATTTACCAAAAATGATAGAGAAAATTGCCGGAGATGAAATTGCTTCATTGTTGGCGGTTTTGCCGGATGATAACAGATCAGTGAGTAGAATTTCAATTACAAATATTCAAGATTTATGTACGGCCTTGGAGGTTGCCTATAAGTGGGAACAGAGGGAAAGGGAGAAGGATATTCTTATAGAAGCACTGAAAAAAGATATTAGGGAAACGATAGCTGTGTTTACGGCAAAGCATAAAGAAATTAGTATTTATCAGGAAACTACAATAAGCAGTGCTTTTCAGTATCTTGATTATACATTGCGTCAGAGAGTACTTACACTATACAACGAAAACAGCAAAGTTGTTGATGAAGTGTCTACAAGGTTATCACTGCCTCAAGTAAATGAGGAAAATATAGCAGCTTTTGTAAAACTCCGCAATAATAAAACTCATTCGGGGACTGTGGAATGGGGAGAAAGCGCTAAAATATATTTACCATTGTTTGCTCTTGTATATACCTGTTTTTTTAAATATATTGGTATGCCTGATGAAGCAATAGAGGCTGCGGTTTCACAAATTATCTGAGGGAAGAAAACTTTTGTGCCGAATTGCGATAATGGGAGCGGGTAAATTTTTCTGATTTGTTAGGCATTTGAGGCTGCTTGCAGATAACATTTATGTGAAACTGCGCTTTTCCTCGGTTTTAGAGGGAAAGCGCAGGCTCAAATGGAATTGGAGGGCTGCTAATAAGGAATAAATTCTTTTTGCTTCTGTATGCCTCTGGCATATTTGGCAGCTTCTTCCCGGTCATTTTTCTCTTTCTGAGTTATCCAGGCTTGTCCTCTTTCCATGATTTTTATGATTTCACTGAAATTATTATCCATATAATTTTCATCTTTCAACAGAAAAGGGGATAAGGCAGTAAAAAAGGTAGTAGTGCTGGATCTTTTGTACATCGGATTGGAAGAAATAACACGGTTGCTCCATTGGCTTTTTTTCTCCAGTTGAGATAATTTTTTCCAGTATGCCTGTGCTGTTTTTTCCTCTATAATAAAATCGTATCCGTTTTGCTTTAAAATTTCAAATACGCTGTTATAAAGGGCGTGAAAATTATTACTTGTATTTTCGATTGCAACATGTGATAAGCTTTCCTTATTGAAGGTATACTCTTTATCTGTAAGCGCATAGCACCTGATATGTTCCATAAAATAGCTGATAGGAACAGTAAATGTCACAGGATATACATAGCGCTCATTTTTTATAGAGAAATGAATATATAATTTGCTTACCTGTAACAACTGCAAATCTTTATCCCGCATGTGTCTCAGGATCAACATTATTTTTTGTGACACATATCTTTCATCGCAAACCATTTTTAAAGTATCTGCGCAAAATATGCCGCCGTTTTTAGAGACCATTTCCCAAATGGTCTTGTTTTTTTCAGCAGCCATTCAGCGGTACGTTTATCACAGAGTAACGGATTGCCGGCAACGGAGTTGTGATAATGTTCGGCAGATGAAAATAATTCCATAATGATACTTTTCAGGCTGCAGTAGGAAGAAAATGTTTCATCCAAATCTCCGCCGTTTTTGATATACGCTGATTTTAAAAGAGCAATTTGAGAGATTCGTTCTTTTAAATCGGAATATATTTTGTGGGGCAGTAAGATCGGAAAATTGTTAAATTTATTTTCAGCGTCTTCAATAAAACTTGAGTCGTCCCCCTCCAGCACTTCAAAATCTATTTTTCGTTTTTGTTGTTCCTGCTCTTTTTTCAACTGTGATAATCGTTTCTTTTGCTGCTTGATTCCCGTAATGTCCGTAAAATTTCTCACACAGTCTGAGCCAATATGTAAATCGACATTGGTAATTTTATTGTGAATATAATAGACATATCTGTTGGGGCGTCCGCATAGCTGGCAATTAACCAAAGCATCAACAATATCACAGTTTTTGTAAGAATGCCACTCACTCTTGATTTTTCCCATCATAACTTTGCGGTTGTCTGGGTTTGTCAATACGGTTTTTGCTTTTTGACAAAATGCCATATTGTTATCCAGGTTTGATTTTGACAGCTTTTTATAGTCCTGAATGCAGTCAAATAAGTTTCCGTATAAATCAACATTTGTTGCTTCGTCACTATTTTTTATCAACACCATTTCTTGCTGGGTAATCAGTAGCCTTTGGTTGGAAGCTGTGCTTTTTCTATTCATAATTCCTCCGTTCAATGCGAATGTATGTTCTAAAAGTATAGCATATAAACAAGTTGTATGCAACTATATATTGGAGTATTTTTGCGCTTGACACAATATAAGGGATAATGGAGGCGCTTAAAATGGTATGGTATACTGTGGGAAAAGCATTTTTGAAATAAAGTAGGAAGTTAGTGCAAAATCTTTTTTTATTGATTGCGCTATAGAGGCTGTAAATGTATAATATGAATAATTGGGTATTGTTAATAAAGAAAAAGCTTTCATAGAAGATTTTGGGAGGTCTCATATATGACGGATGCACAGCAGAGGAATGCCGCCAAGCAGTTTGCGGCAGACTGGAATGGAAAAGGATATGAAAAGGGCGAGAGTCAGCCATTTTGGATGGCATTATTGCGGAATGTTTTTGGTGTAGAGCAGCCGGAACAGTTTATCACATTTGAGGAACAAGTGCATTTGGATCACACCAGCTTTATTGATGGCAGTATACAGGCTACCCATGTCCTGATTGAGCAGAAGGGGATTGATAAGGACTTAAAGAAGCCTATCCGCCAGTCAGACGGCACTTTGCTGACTCCATTTCAGCAAGCAAAGAGGTATTCGGCAGAACTTCCTTACTCGTTGCGCCCACGCTGGATTGTAACCTGTAATTTCAAGGAGTTTCATGTTTATGATATGGAGCGTCCGTCCGGTGAGCCGGAAGTGATTTTACTGGAGAACTTGGGGACAGAATATTACCGTCTTGGTTTTTTGGTAGATACGGAGGACAGCAACGTCAAAAAGGAAATGGAAATCTCCCTGCAGGCCGGAGAGTTGGTGGGGGTGCTGTATGATGCGCTTCTGAAACAATATAAGGACCCATCTGAGCCGGAAAATTTGAAAAGTTTGAATATGCTCTGTGTCAGGCTTGTGTTCTGCCTGTATGCAGAGGATGCCGGAATCTTTGGGGGACACGCAAAATTTCATAATTATCTGGCCCGTTTTGAGGCAAGAGATATGCGGGATGCGCTGATAAAGCTTTTTCTTGTACTGGATACCAAACCAGAGGACAGAGATCCCTATATGGATGAAGAATTAGCTTCTTTTCCGTATGTAAACGGGGGCTTGTTTGCGGACGAAAAAATCATCATTCCACGTTTTGATGAAAATATTAAAAATCTTCTGCTTCAGAAAGCAAGCGGTGATTTTGACTGGAGCGAAATCAGCCCTACGATTTTTGGGGCTGTGTTTGAAAGTACATTGAATCCGGAAACCCGGCGCAGCGGAGGGATGCACTATACTTCTCTTGATAATATACATAAGGTCATTGATCCGCTGTTCCTTGACGAGCTGAAAGGAGAACTTGAAAAAATTAAAGAAATTACAGTAGATCGTACACGAGACAAAAAGCTCCGTGATTTCCAAGTGAAATTATCCGGCCTTACATTCCTTGAAATTAAGACTCGTTATTTGATACAAAGATATGCGGCATAGGCACAAGGGTGTCGGAGTGTCGTTTAGGGTGTCGGTTTTAAGACCGGCTGTTTTTATATTCAGGAGGATTTGCGATGCCTACAATAACGAAAAAGGAACTCGAAGAATACAGGCAAATGTGCTATGATAAAAACAACGGTAGAATATTAACTCCAGATGGGTTGCGACTCATCTGTGACGGATTAAACAGGGACCCAGAAGCCATCGGTAAGCACTTTCTGGAAGTGTTGGCAAAACTGGAATCTGGTAAGAGCAAGTAATCTCGCGAAATTTACAAGCCCTGTTATAGAATAAAACGAATGGAGGATTTTCTATGGCAATAGCACAAGATGCGTTTTTCATTCCAGATGATATAGCGACCGGACTGGCCACCGGTTTATACAGAAGAATTGGTAGCGTTGTTCAATACGCTGTCGGTCCCAATAAGGGCCAGATTGTAAAGCACCTTCAGCCTATTGATTTGAAGGCCGCAGAACAGGCTCAAGGGTTAGGTGCAAAAGCAATACAGTTTGTGGCAAACCATAAAAAAGAGGTTGGTATCGCAGCCATTGGCGTTGCTATCGTTGGTGCTGGTGTTTGGGGATATACAGCATGGAAGAATCATGAGCCGAAGGTACTAACGGAGTTCCGTGCTACACTCAAAGTTTATATTGAGGCAATCCGCACGGGCGACATGAGTGTTGAGAAAATTGAGGCTTTGATGGTAGCGCTGGAAGAATTGAAAAAGCACAAGAACTACGATAAAATTAGCATTCAGCTTACGACAGAAGAACTTGAAGTTCTGGTAGGTCGTATTTATAATTACACCATCAAGCTGGCTAAGGATAATAATGTCGAGTTTACTGACGATGAACTGCGCACCTCTCGTGCAAAGAATACCGGCACGATTATCAATCTTCAGAATTACCTGAAGGCTCAGAAGCGAATTTTTGAAGCAACGGCATAGTATAAAGGGGTGCACCATGTCGAAAAATGAAATTAATAATTATGTACAAGCATGCATTGAAGAATATAAGAGGTTTGTAGGAATAGATGATTTTCCTGCTTTTTCAATCAAGACAAAGGAACTGACACTCGAAAAATCTAAGAAGCAGGGTTTTGATTCCCCAGCAGCAGTGTTTTATGATGTACCCACAGGTGCTCATACTCTTGAAATATGGACAAAACTTTCTTTGCCGCAAATGCATGCAAAATATCTTGTGTTTCATGAATTTACACATATTTGGGATGCTGAAACCTTCTCTCAAAAGGATAAAATTAAACACATGTCGAATAAAGGATATACTGAATTTCATGCAGCACAAATAGACTTTATGCAAGTATTAGGTGCGAAGGGTATTTTGGAGCCTTTTTCGTTTAGTGTATCTCAAAAGGTTGAAACATTTGGAGGGACAAAGACAGCTGAGGAATTTTTGAATATGCCACTTAATCTGGCAGTTGAACTTATCAGCAGGGAGGATTTTCCTGCTAACATAGAAACTTTGGCTACGACAATGGGAGCAATTTTTAATTATTACGGACGGCGTTCTATCTGTAAGATGTATGCTACAGATTATAATAATGAGGCTGATACTTCGGTGGTTGCTAAATTTCTCGGCATCGATACAGTAAAGGCTTTAGACGGATTTATGCTCGGATGGTTTGATGAAAAAAGAGTTGCTCTGATTGATAGCCTTTACGGTAAAATGATAGTGGCACTCGCACAAAGAAATAATCTTGGATAAAAAAGCGCCTCGCCGCCGGAATCAAATCCGGTGGTGAGGCGTTTCTGCGTCTATAGAGTTATGCCTGAACTTTCTGTCCGTGCTTGAAGGTGAAGCGGATGTCATCGGCGCTGTAGACGGTGGCGTAATCCACCAGCGAGTGCCAGTTTTTCAGCTTGAACTCGGTAAGCGTGTCCGGCAGGGCCTCGAAGCTCTCAAGGAAGGCTTCAATGTCGGCTCTCTGGGTCTGCATCCGATCCAGCTCTGCTATGACGGTTTCAAGGCGCTGTTTGACAGTTTCAAAGCGCTGGGTCAGGTTGTCGTAGCGTTTCTGGTATTCCGTCTGGTCAAAGGCGACATGGGCGTTTTCGTAGATGGTCTGCTGCACCATATCGGAAATGAGTTGTGTTTCTTCCAGAAGCGTGGCCTGTTCCGCTTCCAGCTCCGTGGTGTTAAAGAGCAGGTCCATCATCTCACGGCAGTTGGCGACGACCTCGGCTTTGTCCACCAGCAGCTTGTTTGCCGCCGATAGGAACAGGCGCTGGATGTCTTCATCGCAAAGGTGCGGAGTATCGCAGCGTTCCTCGCCATCAAATTTGTGATTACACTGCCAGATGGTTTTGCGGTATTGGCTGTTGGAATGCCAGACCTTTGAGCCGTACCAGCTTCCGCAATGTCCGCAGCGGATTTTGGAAGAAAAGGCGTGTACGCTGCTGTGGTACTTCTTGCCACGGCCACGCTTGGTCATTTCACGCTGGACCATTGCGAAAATCTCCGGTGAAATAATGGCTTCGTGGTTATCCTCGACATAGTACTGCGGGATTTCGCCCTCGTTGATTTTGGTCTTCTTTGTCAGGAAATCCACGGTGTAGGACTTCTGCAGGAGCGCATCGCCCTTGTACTTCTCGTTGCTGAGAATACTGCGGACGGTGGAAATGCTCCATTTATCCTTGCCGCCGGGAGTCGGAATACCGTCAGCGGTCAGCTTCTTGGCAATGCCGTGGTAACTCATTCCCTGCAGGAACATTGCGTAAATCTGCTGGACGATGACTGCCTGTTCAGGATTGACCACCAAGTTTCCGTCCGGGCCACGGTCGTAGCCAAGGAAGCGGTTAAACGGAACGGTGACCTTACCATCTGCAAAGCGCTTTCTCTGACCCCAAGTGCAGTTCTCGGAAATGCTGCGGCTTTCTTCCTGCGCAAGGCTGGACATGATGGTCAGGAGCAGTTCGCCCTTTCCATCAAAGGTCCAGATGTTCTCCTTCTCGAAATACACCTCGATGCCTTTTTCCTTGAGCTGGCGAATGGTGGTAAGGCTGTCGACTGTATTACGTGCAAATCGGCTGACCGACTTGGTAACGATAAGGTCAATCTTACCGGCCAGTGCATCGGCTACCATGCGTTTGAAGCCTTCACGGTGCTTGACGCTGGTACCTGTTATGCCCTCATCGGTGTAGACCTCGACAAACTCCCAATCGTCTCGGCTCTTGATGTAGTTGGTGTAGTAATCAATCTGCGCAGCGTAGCTGGTGAACTGGTCATCGTGGTCAGTGGAAACACGGGCATATCCGGCCACACGGCGCTTCTTTAATTCTGTGATCGGCGTCGCTGTAAAGCGGGTCAGCGATGCCGGTATGGTGGTTACTTTCTTTTGGACGACCAATGTTTCTCACTCCTTATCTGTTTCATTCTTTGGCTCATAGCTTCTCGGCGCTCCTCAGTGTATTTGCCCTGCATGGAGTCCGAGAATTTTTTATGCCTCTCTTCCGTCCAAGGTGTGCCTTGGCGCTTGGTGTTGTACTGGACCACCGGCTCCCTTCCATCGAAGAAGTGGAAGGTCAGCTTCATATCATCGGAAACGGAAATGTACTCAACCTGCTCTTTGAAGGCATCCGCATCGTGTTCTGCAAGGCCCATCACCGAAGCGGTTATGTCTTTGAGCCTGTCTTCACGAATACCGGTGGTAACGCAGTCGCCAGAGGTCGGGCAGCGCCAATAATGCATCTTGCCGCCATTGGTTGACTTGCTGGGCTGCGTATTTCTCCTAAAGGTGCTGGCACAGTGTTCGCAGCGGATTCTGGTGGTAAATTCCGAGAAACGACCATCCGAGGCGTTGGCCATGTAGTTTTTCATCCATTCACGCTGGCGATCTTTATGTTCATCCGTCCAGCAATCTTTCTTGGCTGTGGATACCCATTCCTGCAAGGCCGTTGTGCCATCGTAAAAATGAAACTCCAAAACCTGACCTTCCAACACCTGAATGTGGTCCACACGCTCAAGGAAAACATCTTCATCAAATTCTTCCAGTCCAAGCGCCGTAGCACAGGCTTCACGGAGAACTCGCTCCGGGATATCCTTGTTGGAACAGCGACCGCCTTTTTTCTTGGTGGTGCCGCAGCCCCAAGCGACAATCGTATCGTCGTAGGTGGAAGTGTGCTTGGTGCGGTTACTGCGCTGATTGCGTACATAGCTGCATCCGCAGCGGCAGCACTTGAGCTTGCTGGTGAAGCAGGTAATGTTCAGAGATTTATTTGCAAAAGCGCCAAGCTCCTTACGACGGGCAATTTCTGCCTGCACATAATCGAAGGTCTCTTTGTCGATAATGGCCTCGTGGGTATCTTCCACATAGAACTGCGGCAGTTCACCACGATTCTTTTTACGCTTCTTGGTCAGTGGATCTTCGATGTATTCCTTCTGCAGCAGAAGGTTGCCGGTGTAGGTTACATTCGTAAGGACCACTTTGATGTTGGAATCTACCCAGCGCTTACCGTCTCTGGTGGTAATGCCTTCTGCGGCAAATTCCCGCTCCGTCTCAAGGCGGGATTTCCCATCAAGGAAGTTCTGGAAGATGCGTCGTACAATGGCGGCTTCTTCCGGTACAATGACCAGCTGGTCGCCTTCCCAGCGATATCCGAATACTCGGAAGTGGCTGTTGGGAATGCCTTGCTCCATGCGTTTTCGGGTACCCCATTTTACATTGTTGCTGAGGCTGACGATTTCTTCCTGTGCAAAGGAGGCCAGCAGTGTCAGCATGACCTCGCCATCACCGGAAAGCGAATTGATGTGTTCTTTTTCAAAGCGGACCTCGATGCCCAGTTCCTTCAGGTGACGGACGGTCTCCAGAAGGTCCACGGTGTTTCTTGCAAAGCGGGAGATGGACTTGGTAAGGATAATGTCGATTTTGCCATCCTCGCAGTCTTGGAGCAGTCTTTGAAATTCTGCTCGTGTTGATTTAGTGCCTGTGATACCGTCATCAGCGTACACACCAGCATACTCCCATTCGGGATTACTCTGTATCAGTTCGCTGTAGTAGCTGACCTGAGCTGATAAAGAGTGCTGGAGGCGCTCGGTTTCCATTGAAACTCTGGCGTAAGCTGCGACCTTTTTGCGAGTCGGCAGGCTTGGCATCAACGGCTCGATTTTGTTGATTTTTCGCATAAAATCAGCTCCTTTCCGCTACTATATATCACTCTAAAAGCGATAATTATCAAGTCAATTCTGCGAATAATGTACCCAATAATGGCCTATATTTTTCCAGCATCTTTGTATCAATAATGGCGTATTGCTCCTCGGTGATCAGGCCCTTTTTCAACATCCCTGCAAAGACATTCATGGTGGCCTGATAGAGCTTTTCTCGTTCAAATTGCTCCTCAGTCATGGCGATCACCTCCGAAACGGTCAGCGATGTAGCATTCGTGAGAGCAATATTTTCTGTGGTCGTTTCCGTAGGCCGTGAAAGGCTTCCCGCAGTGAGCGCAGGTGAAGGTATAAAAGGCCTTGCGATTGACCTTGTCCAGATGGCTGTTCCACCATTTGGTGCGGCAGGCATCGGAGCAGAACTTCACAGGCTTTCGGCCCGGAGTCTGGGTCAGTGGCTTTCCGCAGTTACGGCAGCAGTTCGGGTCAGGGCGGTCTTCTATATGCACAGCAGCATTAGTGCCGGTGAGCTGGTTCCTGCGGCAGAAGGCAGATACTTGATTCTTTGTCAGACCGAGCGATGAAGCGATGGTGGCATATCCATAGCCCTGTTCACGCAGAGCAATAATCTGGCTTTTTTGTAAATCCGTCATAAGGTTTCCTCCAATCCGAGGAGGTGCCTCCTCACTCCCTTTTGGAGATGGGAGAGCCGTTTTGACGAACTTGGACATAAAAAAAGTGGGCCTGCCGGAAATAATCCAACAGACCCACAGATGGTTATAACTTTGTAGCGTAGTCGAGAGAAATCCAGCTAGCGCCGCTTTTCAGCTTGCCCCATTTGGAAGCGCCGGTGCCTTCGGACTCTGCAATGATGGTGAACACGCCAGCGCCGGTAAACTGGCCGGTCTTGCCGTAGTTGGTACCGGGACCTTTGCGGATGTTCAGATTGGTGATGCGGATGCGCACACGGTAAGGCTCAAATGCTGCTTCCATCTTGGTTTCCGTTTCGTCCTTCGTCGCAGAAGGAGCGTAGGCCACATTACCGTCATTGTCGAAAACGGAGTAACCTTCATTCTCATCGGCCTTGGCCTTTGCATTGGAAAGAATGCGGTAAGCGCCCACCTGAGACTTGCTGTCGGCCCATGTCTTGCGGACACGGTAATAGCCGCTGGTCAGCTTCTCAGGATATTCCTTTGTGGCAGTATCGCCGGTGTCGGCAGAAGTGTCCTCGCCCATAGCGGCCTTGACTGCCTTTCGGAAACCGTCCATTGTGTAGCCAGTTTTCAGCTGATTCCAGAGATGTTCCGGGTCACCATGATTGCTGGCGATGCCACGCTTGTAGCCTTCCGCATGGCTGACGATAACGCCATCAGCAAGCGGATCGAGGTCATGCTCGCTGCAGAGAAATGCAAACAGCTCCACAGCCGCCTCGTAGGTACGCTTGGCCACAGCCTTTGCGGTCGCCGTATCGGAGCAGGTAAAGGTAGCGCCGCCGGTGTATTTGATGCAGGCAGGCTCACACATCTCCACGCCAATATGCGTATTGTTGGAAGAGCCGCCACCGTGCCAGCCTCGATGATTCCAAGGCAAGGTCTGGTAGATGGTACCGTCGTTTCCGTCGATAAAGCCGTGGACGCAGGCCCTGTCATAATCTTCGCTGTTCCAGTTCCTGATAAAGACTGCTGCACTCGGCTGCGGACAGCCTACGGAGTGAAGCATCAAGCCTTTGACGGTGATTTTCTTACAGGCCTTGTAGCATGGATTTTTCGTAAGAATTGATTCTACTAACTTCATTTTATTTGTCCTCACTTTCTGTGCTTTCAACTCGGTCATGAAGCTGCTCCAAGATGTCCTTCAACTTTTCCGGGATAGGCAGGCCAAGGTGGGCCGAGTTCTCCAGAAGGGAGACACCTTCATTGGAAAGGTAAAAGAAGATGACTGCCGTTCTCAGTATGGAGCCGGTGCCAATCACCTGAACATCGAGAATATTTGCGATGCCCACAAGCGTGAAAATCAGCACTTTGCGGCAGATGCCTTTGAAGCCAACGGAGCTGGATAAGTTCTTGTCCACGATGGCACACATCACTCCAGTGATGTAATCCACCACCGTAAAGGCAAGCAGTGCGTAGAGCAAACCGTCACAGCCACCTAAGAAGTAGCCGAGCCAGCCTCCGACGCCAGCAAAGACGAACTGAATGGTTGTCCAAAATTCCTTCATAATGAAATCCTCCATTTCTTTTTGATATAGCAAAAGGCCGCTTACCGGTCAGGTAAACAGCACTCTGTCTCATAGGTTATATTTGTTTTGGCAGCGCTTCCCACAGTCGCATATCTTCTTGCCCAAGGGACCAGATGGCGATGCCTCGCAGCTTCCAGCGGTAGGCTGCTTCATTGGCCCAATAGACCAGCGAGTCCACGTCCTGATAGTACAGAATGGAAAAGCCATCAGCGTCACCGAGGAACAGCCTCGACACCCAGACATTGATGTCCTTCGGTGTCACTGTCACCGTGTAGTCGTTGCCGCATTCCAGTGCAAGCAGGTCGGAATGGTAGAACTCGTAGTCGAGGGAAATATCCTCGCTGCGGGTAGAGCTTTCTTCCACATCGGAAGTCAGCGTGAACACCTGAAATTCCTCGTCCCATACAGCATTGCTGCGGTCAATTCGACCGTATTCGACAACGGAGCCATCCGGGAAGGTCACGTCAAAGCGCTCGTAAGGCTCGTAGGTCCAAGCGTCGCCCAGACGGAGCAGTTCGCAAACCACATGCCCGTCAGAACGGAAGCCTGCGTAGCCGCCGCTAAAGCCGCTGACCGTGGCAGTAAAGCGCAAGGTATACGAGTTGCTGGAATAAACACGGACCTTGTTTCCACGAACGCGCATCTCGATGGTGTACATATTGGGATTGGTGCGAAGGTCGTCATTGCTGGTCTTGGAGAAGCTGGTCGCATAGCTGCCAAGAAGTGTGGAGCCGTTGTAAAGCTCCACCTGCTGAGTATCGTAATTTAAGCAGCAGAACAGACTGCCGCAGAAGATACCGGCCCTGCCGCCACCGTCCGAAGGAAAAGCCAGCCTTGCACGAAGATGAATATCGTCAAAGCCGCTGTACAGCCATGCAAGCTGACCTTCGCCTTCCAGCTGAGAGTAGGGTCTGCTGGTGTCACCATAAGGAAGGGACTCTTGCCACACATCCCATTCGCCGGAAAGCGTGGTCCAGTAGCTGGAGGGCAAGATGGTGTCGTCACGGAAATCCTCATACCAAATCAGTGCCGAGTCCGGTTTTCTGCGCAGCATTTCGCAGGTCAGCTTGAAGCCTTTATCCGGCTGGCAGGGATTGCCGTCCACATCAATAAACTTCCTTGGAGAGAGCATAAACTGCGCAACACCGGCAGTCGGCTCCTCTGAAAAAGCAGTACAGACACGGAAACCATAAAACTGCACACCGTTGACGCCAACATCTACGGTCAGCGTATGTGTTCCGGCAGAAAAGCTGTGGCCGGTGACCAGGGGAAACCAGCAGGTCGTTCTCCAATAAGGCCACCAGAGGCGGTCTTCGGAAAAGGTCTGCGATACGCCATCTACGGATGCGGTGACGCTGTTCTTATCCCAGAATGGGAAACAAATACGCACGGCCACATCATAGGTACCAGCTTCCTCAATGGTAAAATCGTAGGAAGCAGAGCCTTCATCGCCCAGCGTAATCATGTAATCGGAAACAGATACGATGCCTGAATAGTCATCCACCTCTCCGCCGCCACGGTCAATGAGGATATTGCCAAACTCGGTGTTCTGCTGCTTGGCATAGGCGGTCAGATAACGCCTGCGGTTATACACTTCGCCCATCAGCGGGTATTCCTTGTAAACAGCGTCCTGACCTTCCATGAAGTCATAGACCTGTGGCAGCGCCCACGGCACTTTGTCATAGTCATCCCAATAGGCCAGAATCGGAATAAGAGGCTGCGGAGCCGTATCATCGGTGAAGTTATAGCCACCGGTCATCCACAGCTTTGCGGCATAGTAGGTGTTGGAGGTACCTCGATAGGTTTTACCGAGGTTTTCCGGTGTATCGTAAATCTGCCAGTTCCAGCCGTAACCGGGCAGGCCGAGGAATATCTTCTTCGGGTCCATGACAGAGGAAGCGTAATCGTAGATACCTTCCAGCCAGTCACGAGGCGACACCGGGCCGGGAGCGGAGCCAGCCCAAGCCATACCGTAGCTCATGATGGCGGCAGTATCGCAATAGGCATCAAGGTCAGCATAAACACACCAGTTCTCGCCACCAACAGAGCCATTGACGGAAGTCATACCCGGCAGGCAGATGTTGACGAGCTTCGTGGAGTCGTAGGTCTTGACTGCATTGTAAATATCTCTAAACAGCGCATTTGCTGCATCACGGTTTTCAATTTCGCCGCCACGCTCAAGGTCAATATCCACACCGGCGCACCACGGATATTCCTCCATGATACGAACAAGCTCTGTCAGGAACATATCCTTTGCACCGTCCGTGTTATTGCGCAGCGCAGTAAAAATGGATGCCGTACCGTGATTCATAACGGTTAGCATCCACTTGATGTGCGGCCATTGATTGATGTAGGTCAGCATGGTAGAAATGCTGGTGCCGGTTTCAGAGATAGTGCCGGTAGCGTCTACCTCAAAGGTAAAGATGCCGACGGTATCCAGCCTGTCGCCATAATCACGCAGCGCCTGATACATTCTGGTGTTGCCCATAAAGGACCAGACCATACAGCGCTTGCCTTCCAAATAATCTCTCACAGCATTTCACCTCCGTCCTGCATTTCCTGAAACTTGATATAGAGCTTGGCAGATTTGCCTTTCTCCAGTGTAATCGGATGTTTGCTGTCCCCAGCGGCAGAATACTGGTAGAAGCCATCCTTGCTTGTGGCAACACCGTTTCTTAAGCATTCCCTTGTGGAAGCCAGAAGCGAAAAGGTGTCTCCGGCACTGGCAGCATCAATGAAGGTGGCCTTGTGGGAGCCAGCGCCCTGTGAAATCACAATAGCGCCTGCCGCCATATCCTGAATTGGCTCCACTTCAATATCGAGGCCAGCAGTCGTGCTGCCCAGATTGAAGATAACTACCGTGCCGCTGGAACGGACGATGCCGTTATAAAATCTCGGCGGGACAATAGCGTCATCCTCACGGTATTTTTGTAACAGGGTTTCAGTGTTGATGACGAAGCCGGTCAGTCGGTCGCCTTCCTGCACCATAAGGTCTGTAAACCAGATGTGGCCTGTGCAATCGCTGACCATCGGTTGCACCGTAATGCTGACCACTCGCATATCTTCTTTGACGGTGATCGTCTCTGCGAATTTTGTAAATTCAGCCATCACAACACCTACCCATCCAGCGTCCAGAGGATTTCGCTGACATGGCCGACCCAGCCGGTAGCAATGGAGCCACCTTGGAGCAGCATATCTGTGATATACACTGCTCCGGTGCAATCGGTCACGCAGACTCTTACCGTTATGGACTTAATTCTGCCGTAGCCTTTTGGGGAGAGGTCATGGGCCGTCTGTGAAAAATAAGCCATAGCGCCTCCTTAAAACAAATCAATAAACCTCGTTTCTGTACTTCCGTCCTCATACTCAAAAACCACCTCAATACCGACCTGACCTGCAGGACCTTTCTTCAGGTTTTCAGATGCAATCTGCGCTGAGAAGGTATAGCTGCTGCGGTTGGCAGGATAGATGATCTGCATCATGCTTTTGGTCATGCCGAATTCGCCCTCGGCCTTAAAAGAAGCCGTACCAGAGACACCATTCGTGGCATCCACTTCAAAGCCGGAGTTGACCCAATAGGACAGACCGCTATCGCCTCTGGAATTACGCAGGTGATTGAATGGAACGAGGTCTTTTACTTCCTGTCTGTCGATAACGTCCGTGGATGCCAGAACATCCGCCGCCTTATCCCATTGCGCTGAGGAATCACCAAGTTCACGAAGCGTAGTGGAAAGTTCCAGCACCGTGTTCCAAGGCTCCTGCAGGTTATACTGTCTGCGCACAACACGAGTTTTGACAGACAGTTTCAGGTCTTTATCATCAACGGTTACAATATCGCCCAGCGCCCACGCTTCATGTTCATATCCGGTGAGGACGGAAAGGTCCATTGCAGACAAAACATACGAGATACGAGGATGAGCGTATTCCTCCAGCTTGTTCTGTGTGTACTCCAGCATCTGATAGGGATTGGTGAAGTTGGAGCAGTCCAGCGTGGAGATGCGGATTTCGTCGGTGTAAGAGGTGTCCTGCACATAATCCTTGCCGCCGTTGATGGAAGCGAAGGTCATGCCATCCTTGCCGTAAGCATACAGCCTCGTTACAAGGCTTCTGGTATCCACCACTCGCTGGATGGATTTCATGTTCTTGCGGTAGCAGAACAGCACACCGTTGTCGTTGCCGCTGAAGGTCAGCAGATGGACCAGACGGTTGGCGCAGTCAAAAATCAGGTCGCCACCGTGGATAATCTGTGTCTGACGAAGCACTGCCAGTGCATTTTTCTCGCTGCATTCCCATGTTCGCTTGCTGGTGACATTGACCGTACCCACGGCCCAATCAGTGCCAGCTAAGGCATGGGCCATCGGTGCCTCGGCAGTATCCGCATTGAAGCTGACCGTTTCTTTAACCTCTGAAAAGGCCAAATCATAAAATGCCGCCTCTGCATAGACCGTTGTAACCACACGGCCATCGGAGGTTTTATCATCGGTCACGGTACGAATGCGGTACACATCATTTACGATCTGCACCTGCTTTTCATTATCAAGGGAGAGCCTTTTGGCATCCTGAAACGGTAGCTTGAACTCCAATGTATCAGCGCCGTTGACCTCACTGGTAACGATGATATCAAAGGCATTTTCCAAAACAGCCTCCCATGCATTATCCTTGTTCAGGATAACCGGCCTTGCAAAACCGAGACGGTCATAGGGGGCCTTTGGAATGTCATGTAGCTGAATATCTGTGACCTTTGGTGTTTTGCCGGTATCCGTTGTAGTCAGCGTGATGCGAAAGCGGATATATTTCTGATTGGGCGACTGCAATTCGCCGCTGGTGCCGATGGATTGCCAAGCGGACCATTCCACTAAATCCTGCGAAGTAGAGGTTTCCACCAGCGATACAGCATTGACTCCGGCAGTGTATTCGCTGGTCACCGAAACTCTGCCGCTGCCGGAGAGAGCGCAGGAGGTTGGAATGGTGGTAAGTTGGCCGCTTTCCGGGTAAACACCGTCCGTTGCTCGGAGGGTTACGGCACCCGGCTCGGTAAGGCCATCGACATTTCCCGACAAATCTCCTGCATTGGCGCAGAGCGAAGATAAGAAGTAATTCTTCAAATCCTCGGCTGTCATATCCGAATCGCAATCCAAAAACCAGTCATCAAAGCCGCCAGCGTAGTAGTAGGTATCCGCATGCATACCCATAATAAGGTCAGCCGTGCAGGAAGTGTTCAAATCACCGGTAAAGGTCAGTACATCGGAGATGAAGACCTCGCCGCTGTCACGGTCGCCCAGCACGTAGGTGAACTTCTTATTGTTCGGCTCAATGACACCGGCGATAAAATACCAGCCGCCATTGACCAGTGAAAAGCTCGGTGTCACCGTCTTATCTAAAATCAGGGAGCCGGAAGAGTTATACAGCATGATTCTTGGCTTGCCAGAATACAGGGACAAGTAAAGAATCGGCTGGCCGGGACCGTAGCGGGTATTGAAGATGGGACAGAAGGTGTTACCGACAGAATAGGTCGTCGGATTCATCCAGCCGCCCACCACAATGCGCTCACCGATATTGGCAAAAATACTGCCATCATTGGTCACCTGCAGGTGGGTCTTTTCCATAGTCGGATTGTTGATGTTCATACGGAACTGGCGACCTTTCTGGCTGGTCTTTAAGCTGGCTGTGGTGCCACTCCAGTTGATGATGGTCATCTTTCGGTCATTGCCGGAGGAGTCGATGAGCTTGTCGTCGGCATCCGGCTCCGATTCATTGAATCGCCACAGACCACTCATTCCCTCGATATATGGGAACTCACCAGTAAAATCCGTTTGGCTTGTCAGGATACTTTTTACAGCCACATCATCACCTCCATCTGCTGTTTGCCTGAATATTTAATTCCGTGAAGGTCGCATTGGAAGTAGCGACCACCACGGTGTTGGAGCCTGTTTCCAGCATCGGGAAATTCAGCTCATACAAAAGCGGCAGACCGTTTCGGAGCGTATTGCCCACGGAGTCCACCACCTTTGCGGTTACAAGGGACGAGTCTACAATCAGGGTTTCGCCTTCGGAGAGAGCGCCGCTGACACGAAGCTCCTCGCCGCCGGTGATAATGGAAATGTAGCTATCCGTTTCCGAAGTGACCACGCCCTGAATGGAATACACCGGCTCAGATACCGTTGTTCCAATGGTGCGCAGCACTTCATGTTCGCCTTCAGCGGAAATAACAAAAGTCTCGTCCTCCAGTGCATAAGCGTGAGGATCGGGACAGATAAATTTGAGTGTGAAAGTACCAGCAGAGCGCAGCAGCCTTTCACAATCTACAGCCTCCGACAGACGGGCCAGAAAATAGCGGTCAGGCACTTCATCCAACACCAGCTGCTTTAAGCCTGCGGTTGGGTCAAGCCACTGCGACATGCTGTCCAGTACAGAAACCAGACCGGCAAAGTCCTTCTGGGGATAGATGTAGCAGGTCAGCGTGATTATGCGCTCGCCGCTATCACAGCCAAAGTCTGCCACACCAGCTTTGCCCGGTACGGTTTCATAGAAATTACGCAAGGCCGGAGAAGCCTGCCAAGAGGTCAGCCTTGCTTTGATTTTCATATTCTTCGATGTGATTCCGTTAAACTGAAATCCCAAAACGGCCACCCCCTTAAGCAGTCAATACACGGCCCTGCGCACGAGAGCCAGTTTGCATCAAGTTATAAAGTTCCTGCGATACCTTTCGGATATCGTCTTCGCTGCGGACCACCATCTGCTGCACGGTAACAAGGGAACCGTACATGCCGTCCATCACGGTGGAGCGACTGTCGGCGCTGCTTTCCGTCAGTGCATTGGCGGCACCGGCATCAAGGGAGAGGTCGGTAGGAATGGAGGTTTCCATATCCGTGGCCAGACCATTCATGACAGAGTTGATATCGTCTGCCATGCTCTCGGCAGCTTCAACAGCGTCCTTGCCGTTTGCGTTGATGGCTCTGGCGAGACCTTCTACCAGCATTTCACCGACCCAGCCCATTTCCTTGGACGGAGAGGCAATACCGAAGAAGTCGCAGATGCCATCCCAGATGGAAGAAATCCAGCCGGACACCTTGTTCCAAAGCCAAGAAGCAAGAGACTGGATACCTTGCCACAGGCCACGCACAAGGTTAGCGCCCACATCTGCAAGCTGAGATACGCCCTTGCCAAAGGCAGATACCAGACCGGAGATGATCTGCGGCACGGCCTTTACAATTTCCACAATGATGGTCGGCAGGTTTTTAATCAGCGAAATCAAAAGCTGCACACCGGCCTGCACGATTTGCGGGATGCTGTTTATCAGCGCATTTACAATGGAGCCGATGATTTCCGGGATAGCTGCCACAATGGTGGTGATGATTTCTGGCAGGGCCTGAATGAGCGCCACCAGAAGGTCGATACCCGCTTGAATAATCTGAGGGATGCTATCCAGCACAGCGGTTATAATGCCCTCAATGATTTGCGGGATTGCCGCCACGATTGCCGTAATAATATCCGGCAGTGCAGATACCAGCGAGGTCAAAAGCTGAATGCCTGCGTCGATAATCTGCGGAATGGCCCCAATCACAAAATCTACAATAGCTAGAATGATGGCTGGGAGCGCTTCAATCAACACAGGAATGGCATCCAGTAAGCCTTGGGCCAGTCCCATGATAAGCTGCAGCGCCGCTTCCAACACCAGCGGCAGATTTTCAATCAGGGTTTGTACGACCGTAGTCAGAATCTGCACGATGGTAGGAATCAGCTGAGGCAATGCCGTAGCAATGCCGGAGGCCAAAGTAGCGATGACCTGCATTGCCGTTTCAGCCAGCTGCGGGAGCAAGCTGAGTAGGCCGTTGACCAGTTCCAGCACAATCATAACTGTTGCTTCTGCCAAAGTAGGAAGGGCCGATACGATACCGTCCAGCAGCGTTACGATAATGTCCACACCAGCTTCCAAGAGTGTAGGCAGGCTTGCCAAAATTGCCTGACCGATCATAGGAACGATGGTAGAGAGCTGGTTAAGCAGAACATCGACAATGCCTTTCATGCCTTCTGCGAATTTCTCCGCAGAGCCAGCGGTCCCTTCCAGAACACCTTGCAGACCTTCTCCCATCATAGAGACAAAGGGTATCATTTCCTTTAGGACATCTGCCGCCATGAATTTCAGCGTGGTCATGATAGGCTCGGCGATGGCACCAAGCTGGGCATAGGCATCGGTAAGCTCCGCCTGCGCTCGTCTTGCGTCCATAACATCGCCGTTGAGTTCTTTATAGTTTTCAGCGGCCTCTTCATACAGGCCGTTCAGCGTTTCAGTGATAAGAGCCGCACGTTCCTGTTCGGAAGTACATGCGTCCAAGGAAGCCTGAAACTCGTCCTCGGATAGACCGGCCCAATTGAGTGCATCGGCAAGTACGCCGGTGAGCTGGCCGGTTTTCGCTGTTTCATTTGCTGCCTCGGTCAAACCTTCGATAGGAAGGCTGTCGCCAAATGTAGCCCATACACCGGCGGCAATGTCCGTCCACTGTGCCAGTTCTTCCTCGGTTTCACACAGCTTTGCCAGATGGTTTACTGCCTCGACGCTTCGGTCTTCCTCGCCAAGAATGGAGTAAAAGTCGGTATAAGCGGCACCGGCCTGCTCTGCAGTAAAGCCAGCGGTCGTAAAAGCGGCATCCAGCTTGGCCTGATCTTCACGATATTCTCGTGTGGATTCAGCCAAATCAAGGAAGCTCTTTGTAAGACCGGCAAGGGCAGCACCGGTAGCAGCAACAGAAGCGCCGATGGCAACACCTAAACCTTTGACTACAGAGCCGACCTTTTCCAGTTTGGAAGAAGCACCGTCGGCATCCTTGGCAGCGCCTTCGATTTCATCACCGAAGTTGTCGGCCTGTTTTCCGGCCTGCTGCATTTCATCGCCGTGTTCATCAATGGCGCTTTCGTTCTGTTCCAGCTCACGCTCCATATCGTTTAATGCGGCAGTGGCATTATTGAGCTGGATTTGCCAGTTCTGCGTTCTGCGGTCATTTTCACCGAAGGACTCAGCGGCATTGGAAAGCGCTGCACGGAGCGTTTCAATTTTCTTTTTCTGTGCCTCGATTTCCTTATTCAGCACTTGGTTTCTGGCCGTAAGCGCTTCTACGGATTTATCGTTTTTATCAAACTGCGAGGTCACGACCTTCATTTCCGAGCCGAGGACCTTAAAGGACTGGTTGATTTCGGACAGTGCCTTCTTAAATTCCTTCTCGCCCTCAAGACCAATCTTCAGACCGAAATTATCCGCCATCAAACCACCTCCTTAGATTCCGTCCGGGATAATGTCATCGATATACATTTCACGTTTTGGTTTTGCCATGCCGTGATACTGCTTATGGCACTCCCAAAGGTCCAGTAACAAGCCAAACGGCATCAGCCACACCTCATCCTGTGACAGATGAAGATGGGCAATGCCGTAATATAAAAGTCGAGTAAATAACTCCTCGTCACTTACTCGACCACTGCGTTTTTTGAATCGACCTCACTAACCACATTGCGCTTGGTGCCTTTATACAAGGCTTCGGTGATAGCCGCCTTATAACCGGCAAGGTCCAAGGGCGTAGTCAGAAGCTCCACCACATCCTCGGTGAGCAGGTCACGCTGATTGTCCTTGTTTTTCAGGTTGTGAATGAGAATGGACTGGTTTGCCAGAAGCGTGATGAGCCATACGATCTCGCCGATGGCCATCTCAAAATTCTCACTCTTCATGAGCTTTTCGCCCAAGTTCTCAAGGCCACCGTAGCGGCCAGCGATTTCCTTGGTGGCTTTTGTGGTAAGGATAAGCTCGTAATCCTCACCGCCGACAGTAATATTAGCGCTGCGTTCCGTAATCATTTATTAGCCCTCCTCAGTAGTTGTGATGACAGGCTCATAAACCTGCTTGTACCAGTTGGTAATGGTTTCGTTTGCCACACCGGTATCGCCTTCAGTAACTTCTGCCTTCCAAGGATGCTTTCCACTGACGTCTGCCTTATTGCGGGTAAGCACGGTGCCTTCGATGGTAGGAGTGGAGAAGGTGATGCTGTCGCCCTTGGTAGCAAGGTTAGTAGCAGGGATACCGAATTTTACACGGTACAGCCAGTAATACTTGTACTTGCCGTTGGACTTCTTCGCACGGAAGCCGATGGCAACAGGAGCGCCGCCATCCTCACCGCCGGAGATCAGCACATGGTTATCGTCGATGGTAGCGCCGGTCAGCACAGATGCAACAGTGGCACCGATATCATCAATGCCCAAAGACAGAGTGCCGGACTTAAACTCCTTCACGATTTCCGCAGCGCCATCGTCCGCATAGAGCGTAGCCTCGGCCAGCTCCACGGAAAGCTCTGCAGAGATTGCCTTTGCCAGCTGGACCGGAGTCTCGTAGGTTTCCTCGCCAGCTTCGTCTTCGGCAATGGCTGCATAATACAATTTATCAAGACCAATCGTAGCCATAATCAATCCTCCAATTCATAGATTTTCGCCACATCAATGGCGTAGTGGTGGTACCCGGTGTCGTTTTCACGCTCGATGTACCGTCTGTCAGTTATCGTAAAATCCGAGGCCAGAAGGCTTCGGACCATACTGTTTTTGGTTTTCATATAGTTGCCCTTAGAAAAGAGAGAGAGCCTCGCTTCCTGCACCTCGAAGCCGGGAGTGTTGTCGGCATGCAGTTCGAAGGTATCCGTCAGTGGTACGATGACCACATAGGTTTCCGGCGCTGTGCCTTCAAATACGCCCGTTTCCACAGGAATGGAGAGGCCCTCAATCAGTGCTTTGCAATCTGCTAACACGCTCAAAGTTTCTCCACCTCCGTTTCAAAGGCCTGTTTCATGGCCTCGATGCATTGCTTCTTGGATGCAGATTTTGCTGGCTTCAAAAACGGTTTTGCAGGCTGACCGCTTTTGCCGTATTCGATGATATTGGCAAGCTGGGCGTTGCTGCCACCGTCGCTTCTCGGCTCGGAAAAGCCGACCTTGATGTTGAAGTTTCCGTTGCGGTCCATTTTTACTCCGGTCAGGCCAAGAGAGGACTCCAGCTCACCGGTGGATCTGGAATCATACTTGGTGCCGCTTCCGATGACTGAGGAGAGATTGCTCTTGGTTTTCTCCAGTACCACCTCGCCACCGGCTTCCAGCACCGTTTCGGCAATGGCATCAAAGTTGCTTCCGAGGCGAGACATGCGCTCCAGAAATTCATCCGGCATTTTCACATCAACTCGTGCCACTGGAAACGACCTCCTTTGCCAAAACCTCAATGTACATCCCACGTCCTTTGACATCCTCCACGGAGGTGATTTCAAATCTGCCACCTTCGCAGACGATAGCCATCGCCGTAGTAACGGTAACGCCCGGAATGACACGGAAACGGAAAAGGTCGGTGGCATCGGAAAAGGTGCTGCGATTAGCCCATTTCTCATTGCCGTGCCGACCTTCCCTGTAGGCCCTGACGGAAGCGATAACCACATCCGTAATGGTGGAGAAGCCTTCCTCATCAAGGACTTTTTGCTTCTCCACGATATCAATAAAGGTGTTCATTTTGCCAAAGCTCATATCACACCTTCCAATCTCGGTCGAGGCGCAGGAGCAGGTTTACAGTATTCCAAACCTGCTGACCAGCCTGCACATTATCCGCAAAGAAACCGCCAGTGGAGCCATCTCTGGATTCATAAAAATGCGATGCCAGCATGATCACTGCTTGTTCCGTGGTGGCTGGCATCGTATTTTCCGTGTAGTGGCCCTCCGGGATGTGCTGGTAGCTTTCCGCATAGGAAACGGCGGCAGTGATGAAACGCTCAATCAGCGCATCGTCCGCCGTATGCTCCAGAATCAGATTTGCCTTGACCTTAGTCAAAAGTTCGCTCATCACTGCCACCTCCTAACTTAGGCAGTAGCCATCTTGAGTACCTGAACGGCTTCAGGGAGTACCAGCTTACCATCCACACGCTCCTTGGCCACGAAACCGACCATACCGTTACCGGCATAAAGTTCACGAAGCTCTGCAAAGGAACGAGTACCACGGTCGCCGATGTTGTAGTAGCTGAAATCACCGAAGGCGATGACAGGCTTACCGGCAGCGATGGTAGGAACGAAAGGAGAGGTCAACACATCGTAACCGAACAGCTTACCCGGCTCACCGGCCTGATTGGAAGGCTGCCAGAGATACTGACCGTTTTCGTCCTTGAGCTTACGGATAGCAGCGATGGTCTGGTCGTTCATAATGAACTTAGCGCTCTTACGGTAAGGACGCTTGAGTGCGTAAACCAGATTGATGATTTCGTCGGCAGTGATTTCGGTAGCGCTTGCTGCGGTTACACCGATTTCAGCGCCGCCGGTCTCAGCAAAGAGGCCCAGAGGCTTGCCATTGCCGTCACCGTTGAGGAAGGCATCCTCTTCGGCATTGGCCAGAGCCTTACCGAACTGCTTGATGATGTAATTCTCAAGCTGGAAGGCATTGTCGTACAGAAGCTCCTCAGTGACCTTCACTGCAACATGCAGTTTGTGGGCATCAAGGTTAATCTGGCTGAAAGTAGCGTCACCGAAGGTAAGCTCGCCGCCTTCCTCGATCCACGCTGCTGCAGGCTTGGCACCGGCGATGTTAATCTTGTGCTGGCCGCTGGTAGTGATAACGTTGGCAAGACCACGGAAGATGTTCTCCTCAGTCAACACATCGATAAGGCGGGAATCGTACTCTTCAGGCACAAGGTAGCCGCCGTTTTCATCGATACCTTCGGAAAGGACATCGGAGATAGTGCGGAAGTTGGTACGGAGTGCTTTGAGCATACCGGCCTTATACGCATCGGATGCACGGCCAGTCTTGGACTTACCGTCGCCGGTATCCTTGCCGCCGTTCATAGGCTTGTGAGTGATAGGAGTGTTCACAGGCTTGCTGAGTTCGGCTTCCATAGCCTCCATAGCCTGCATACGCTCGATTTCAGAGGTGTAGTTCTGCACCTTCTGTTCCATTTCGGCATAGGTCTTGGCGTCCTCGTCGGAGAGCAGACCGTCCTTGTCACGCTTGGTCTCCACAAAGGCCTTTGCAGCCTCCCATGCCTTGTTACGCTTTTCTCTGAGTTCCAAAATAGTCATAATAAATTACCTCCAATTTTTGATAAGATTGAGCCTATCCATCAGGAAATCGGCTTTGACTTTGGTTTCTGTCTGTGTGGGTTTGGCTCCGATTTTGCAATTGGCAGCGATTTTATCCATGAGGGAATTAAGCACTGCCGTGCGGGAGAACATCATGCTGACCTGCGGCACCGGCACTTCGTCGGTAGCGGCAGAGCGCTGCATCAGCTCATCGGCGAAGCCAAGCTCGATGGCTTTGTTGGCATCCATCCAAGTTTCCGCATCCATGAGATGGGAGAGCTTGGCACGGGAGAGGCCGGTTTTGATTTCGTAGGCATTCAGAATCGAATCCTTCACGCTGTCCAGCATGTCGATAGCTTTCTGCATTTCCGCAGAGTTACCGAAGGCAACGGTCATGGGATTATGAATCATCAGCATAGAAACCGGAGATACCAGCACCTTGGTACCGGCCATAGCGATAACGGATGCCGCAGACGCTGCAATACCGTCTACCTTGACGGTCACATTGCCTTTGTAATCCATCAGCATGTTGTAAATCTGCGCTGCTGCAATGCAGTCGCCGCCGGGAGAGTTAATCCAAACGGTAATGTCGCCGGAGTCGGAGTTCAGTTCGTCCTTAAAAATCTGTGGAGTGACATCATCGTCAAACCAGCTTTCCTCGGCGATTGTTCCGTTGAGGAACAGCGTTCTCTCCGTCACCGTCTCCTGAGTCTCCTGATTGGTCACCGTCTGGGTCTTCCAGTTCCAGAACTTCTTCATTCTGTGTTTCCTCCTTTCCTGCGAAAATGCCCGCATCCTTGAGCTTGGTCATGTTGCCGTTGATGAGGTATAAATCACCGCCTTCTTCGGCAGGGATACGGTCTAAGTTCTCAAGTTCACGGATGTCGTTTGCGCTCATCCAGCCGTTCTGTCTGCCGATGGCGTAACCGTTCATACGGCTCTGATAATCGCCACGGAGCAGTCCGTCTACATTGAACTTGATAAAATAAGCAGCTTTCTCGGAATGGGAAACCAGCGCTCGAATCATCGATTGCTCCCACCTAACGAGCCAAGGCTCCAAGGTGTATTTCACAAATTCCAAAGACTGCTGCTCAATATTAGAAAAGCTCGACTTCTCCAGATCACCGACCATGTGAGGCGGGATACGGAAAATTCGAGCAATTTCATTGATTTGGAATTTCCTCGTTTCGAGGAATTGGGCCTGTTCCGGTGAAATGGAAATAGGTGTATATTTCATGCCTTCTTCCAGAACAGCCACTTTATTTGCGTTGCCGCTGCCGCCAAAGGTGGACTGCCAGCTTTCACGCACACGCTGTGGGTCTTTGATGGTGCCGGGATGCTCTAAGATGCCGCCCGGTGTAGCACCGTTGGCGAAGAACTTCGCACCGTATTCCTCACAGGCGATTGCCATGCCGATAGCGTTTTTTGCCATCGCAATAGGACTGTAGCCGACGAGACCGTCAAAGCCGAGGCCCGGAATATGCAGCACATCGGAAGGCTGCAGGATAACGGCAGTATCCTTATTTCGGATTGCTTCGTCCTGACCACGGTAGTAGGTGTAGTAAAGATGGCCGTGTTCGTCACGGTCAACCACCATACGGTTTGGCATCAGCGGATACAGGGCTACGACTTCACCTTTACCGTTGCGGATGATTTGCGCATAGGCGTTACCCCACAAAAGCAGGTGCGTCATGAGTGTTTCCCTGAATACGAAAGAGGTCATTTCAGGATTTGGCTCATCGTGAAGCAGCGCATACAGTGGATGGTCGATAGCTTTTTCTTTGCCGCCGGTGTCGGTATAGCGGTACAGATGCAGCGGAAGACCAGCCACGGCCTCTGCCAAGATACGCACACAGGAATATACTGCGGTCATCTGCATGGCAGAGCGCTCGGTCACCGCTTTGCCGGAGGTGGAATTGCCAAACAGAAAACGGTAGGCGCTTCCGGCAGTCGCATTGGTAGGCTTGTCTCTGGCCTTGAATATTCCAGATAAAATTCCCATAGGAAATCACGCTCCCTTCTTAAATGAAAAGTATGCCACGCTCGTCATAGACGCTGGCAGAGTTACTGTTGCCACAGCGGATCGCACGGTCAAGGCCCATGATGGTGGCCACGGCACCGTCGATTTTCTCTGTGGATTTTTCTTTGTCGGCTTTGATGTTTCCGGCAGGGTCTGTACGGATGAAGATGTTGTCCATCATCCAGCGCAGCACCGGATGGCCACCGTGGGCGATTTTCTGTTCCAAGGTCAGCTTCATCAGTTCTTTGGTCGGAGGCGACATATCCTTGAAGCCCTGACCGAAAGGCACCACCGTAAAGCCCATGCCCTCCAAGTTCTGCACCATCTGTACAGCGCCCCAGCGGTCAAAGGCAATTTCTCGGATGTTGTACTTTTCGCCCAGCTGCTCGATGAATTTTTCGATGTAGCCGTAATGGACCACATTGCCTTCTGTGGTTTGCAGGAAGCCTTGTCGCTCCCAGACATCGTAAGGAACATGGTCACGGCGCACTCGCAGTTCCAGCGTATCTTCCGGTATCCAGAAGTACGGGAGAACCACATATTTGTCATCCTCATCCAGTGGCGGGAACACCAATACAAAAGCCGTGATGTCTGTGGTGGAGGACAAGTCCAAACCACCGTAACATACACGGCCTCGTAGGGATTCTTCAGTTACTTTGAAAGCGCAGGCATCCCATTTGTCCATCGGCATCCAGCGGATTGCCTGCTTGACCCATTGATTGAGTCTGAGCTGCCTGAAGGCATTTTCTTCGGCAGGGTTTTGCTGGGCCGATTCGCAAGCGGCCTGCACCTTATCAATGCCCACCGTAATGCCAAGGGAGGGATTGGCTTTCTTCCAGACCTCCGGGTCTGTCCAGTCATCTTCTTCGTCGGCACCATAGATGACCGGATAGAAGGTCGGGTCAATTTTTCGACCTTCGAGAATATCCTTCGCCTTCTGGTGGGTTTCGTAACAGATAGAGTTGGTGTCGGTACCGGCAGTGGTGATCAGGAAATATAGAGGCTGCATTCTGGCATCGCCGGAGCCTTTGGTCATAACATCAAAGAGTTTTCTGTTCGGCTGCGTGTGCAGCTCATCAAATACCACACCGTGGATATTGAAGCCGTGCTTACTGTAGGCCTCTGCCGACAGCACCTGATAGAAGCTGTTGGTCGGCTGGTAGACGATACGCTTCTGGGAGGCCAGAATTTTTACACGGCGATTCAGCGCAGGACACATACGCACCATATCAGCAGCCACGTCAAAAACGATGGTTGCCTGCTGGCGGTCAGCTGCACAGCCATAGACCTCGGCACGTTCCTCACCGTCGCCGCAGGTGAGCAGAAGGGCCACCGCAGCGGCAAGCTCGGACTTGCCCATCTTCTTTGGAATTTCCACATAGGCTGTCGTAAATTGTCGATAACCGTTGGGTTTGATGGTGCCAAAGATGTCTCGGATAATGCGTTCCTGCCAGTCAATCAGCTCAAAAGGCTTACCGGCCCATGTGCCTTTGGTGTGGCAAAGGCATTCTATAAAATTGACTGCGTAATCCGCCAAATCCTTATTGTAGGTGGAGTCCGCAGCCATGAATTTCGTCGGTGTGTAATTTTCAAGTTTTCGCAATTGCCGCTTCCTCCTTTCAAAAGGGCATAAAAAATACAGCCCGTCGGCTGCACTACGAGAGAAAGAGCCATCCGGCTCAATCCCTGCTTAATTGGGTTTTTAGTAATTGTTGCTGTGAAGCAGAAGCTCTACGGCAAGCTCTGTATCTGGGTCCGCAGGTTTCACATCCCAGCCTCGGTCGTAATTGCACACGATTCTGCCGTTGCGCCTTAACATCAGCTTGCTGATTTTGCCGCCGTTAATGCCGAACTCTGATGGACCGTCGTAAACCTTCATCCAGTAATGAAAAATGCTGTCGTAGACCTTAAGTGCGCCTTCTTTCCACATCTTGCGTTCCTCCTTACTGGCGAGTCATGCGGATCGCCGGGATTCTGGCTCTCTGGTTGGTCTGCCAGTCGGTGTAGTTGGCGTTCACCTCGGTGATGCCTGCCATCTTGAAGCCGTGCTTGTCGAAGGTTGCGAGGGTAGGAATCAGGCTGGAGAAGGTGCTGCTGATGGTAAATTCGGTGATGCCGTTTTCCTGCAGGCACTCGACGATGGCGTCAATGTCCTCGTCCCAGATGACTTCGTTAAAATCAATCAGGTCGTTGCCTGTGTCGATGCTCTTGCGGTAGGCCCAGAACATGGTACCGTTAATTCCGTAATCCTTCAGGCTTCCGGCCTGTTCTGCGATGGCTCTTTCAAAAAGTTCAATTTTCTTCATGGTGTTGTTCCTCCGTAAAATGTGTTTTCCCTTTCGGTAGTACACATATTCGCTCTAAAAGCACATAATATCAAGTCATTTCTGCGATATAAATCGTGGAATACTGCACGATGTTTGCCGGTGTTTTTTGTGTATATTATGGCTTGCTGAGTACGGCTATTAGGAGTTTCATTCCAAGTCGAAATCCGTTCTTAAAACTCTCGCTGGAGAGAAGCATTTCCATGTCGGCACGGATGGAGATGTACTGGTCGAGAAGTTCTTTTGTATCATCATCCAATCTGGACTCAAGAACATCGCTAAGCTGACCCATCTTCTGATTCAGCTGACGAAATTCTTCTATATTAGTGGGACGTTCTTCCCAAGGATCGATTTTGCCGTAAAAGAGATCATTAAGAATGTTATCGTTCATGGTCTTTTACCACCTTTCGACAAACATCAACACCGTAGACCACATTCAGGCCGGAGCCGTTATCCCAATGCACCATGATGGAGCCGGTATCATCCACGCCCCAAACGGTACCAAGCGTACCCACCGGAGGGGCCTGCGCATCGTCCATCTGAACCAGCTCCACACGGGTACTGGCAGGATACTGGCGGCGGATGTGTTCGGCTACTGCTTTATTCGGAAACTTCATCGCAGGCCACCTCCTTCCTGGCACCGCTTTTGAAAGCGGAAGATCCGGTCAGATTCTTCAGGAGAATCTTGCGTTCTGTTTTGTATTCTGCACCGATGAAGCCAAGGCGCAGGAGGAAGCAGCGGAAGGCGTACTTATCATTGTCTACCGGCTTCTCCGTTGCGTTGGAGCGCTTCATGTTTCGGGCCATTTCGCAGAGCTTGCAGACGAAGGTATCGTAGGCCTTCACGCTGTCCGCATCCGGCTGGCGGGGAAACCAAGGAAAGGAAACCTTTGTGTCGGTAATCTCAAGCGGCAGGTCGTCTGTACCCAGCGCCTTGCAAATCAGGCTGCGCTTGGCAGCGATGATGTTTTTTAGGTTTTCCAAGTTGGCGTCTGTAAAAAGGCTACGAGGCATGGAAATGCAGATGCCAGTGATTTCATCTTCCGAGGAATCCTCGGCGGTTGCTTCCGGGACCTCGATGTTGTCCAGCTGGAAGCCTGCGCTCTCAATGACCTCTTTCAGTTGCTGCAGGGTTTCTGCGTCCAAACCATCCGGCATATCAAGGTTACCTTCTCTGGTAACGGTGTAGTCGCCAATTTTGTAAGAGTAGGTAGGCGTCTTCAGGTAGATTGCTTTTTCGCCGGTCAGCTCACTGATGGCTTTGACCAGAGGCTTGCGGTCGGTTGCGTTCAAAGTAATGTTCATGTGGAAATCCTCCTTTAATTTTGGTACTACATATATCACTCTAAAGGCACAAAATAGCAAGTCATATTTGAGATATAAATGTACCAATTCTGCGCCCTTAGAGTGTGCGTAGATTACCAATTATGCCGAGGCGATTTCCTTATAGCTGTAGGTCAAACCATCACGGACCACAGTAACACCGGCAGCGGAGCCGACCTGTTCAATGTAGCGCTTTACGATCACATCGCAGAACTTTTCGTCCAGCTCAATGGTATAGCAGATGCGGTTGGTCTGCTGGCAGGCAATCAGCGTGGAGCCACTGCCGCCAAACGGGTCAAGCACCAGCGAGTTTGCCATGCTGGAGTTCATGATAGGATATGCCAGAAGTGGGATCGGCTTCATGGTCGGATGGTCACTGTTTTTCTTAGGCTTATCAAATTCCCAGATGGTGGTTTCCTTGCGGCCTGTGTACCACTGATGCTTACCGGCTTTCTTCCAGCCGAACAGCACAGGCTCATGCTGCCACTGATAAGGGCTGCGGCCCAGCACCAGAGATTGTTTCTTCCAGATGCAGGTGCCGGATAAATAAAATCCCGCATCGGCAAACGCCCTGCGGAAATTCAGTCCTTCAGTATCTGCATGGAAAACATAAATGGAAGCGTCATCAGCCATAGCAGAGTGCATCTGTGTATAGGCATCCAGCAAGAACTGGTAGAAGGCGCTGTTTTCCATATTGTCGTTTTTGATTTTACCGGCGCTGCCTTCGTAGTTCACATTGTACGGAGGATCTGTCACCACGAGGTTGGCCATCTTGCCGTTCATCAGGAGGTCATAGGTTTCGGCTTTGGTGGAGTCGCCGCAGACCAGACGGTGATCGCCCAGCTGCCACAGGTCACCGTCCTTGGAGAAGGTCGGCTGCTTCAGTTCTGCTTCCACATCGAAATCGTCATCGTGAACGCCTTTCTTGGTGTCCTCACGGAACAGGGACTCCAGCTCCGCAGGCTCAAAGCCGGTGAGCGAAACATCGAAGTCGGTGCCTTGCAGGTCAGCGATGAGCAGAGCCAGCTTGTCGTTGTCCCATTCGCCGCTGATTTTATTGAGTGCCACATTCAGCGCTTTTTCCTTTTCTTCGGAAAGCTCCACGACCACGCAGTCCACTTCGGTCATGCCCATATCAATAAGGACCTTCAAGCGCTGGTGACCACCAACGACACGGCCAGTGGTCTTGTTCCAGATGACCGGCTCCACATAGCCGAACTGCTCGATGGAGCGTTTCAGCTTTTCATATTCTTTGTCGCCGGGTTTCAGATCCTTACGAGGGTTATAGTCAGCAGGAAGAAGGTCAGCTGTGTTTTTCTTCTCAATCAGCATATTTTCTCACCGCCTTTTCCAGTTCCTTGGTCTTATCGACATTCTCCCAAGTGCCTTTATAACCATTGAAGTGGCCGTAGGCAGTGGTCTCGGAGAAGTAGGGACTGCGCAGGTGTAACAGAGAAATAATAGTAGCGGGACGCAGGTCAAAAACCTCCATCACAGCTTTGCGGATAATCTCCACATCGACCTTTTCAGTACCGAAGGTCTCAATCTCAACGGCAGTAGGCTCGGCCTTGCCGATAGCATAGGAGATGGCCACCTGACATCTGTCTGCCAGCCATGCGCCTACGATATTACGGGCAACGACTCTGGCCATGTAAGCGCCGGAGCGGTCAACCTTGGTAGCGTCTTTGCCGGAGAAGGCACCGCCACCGTGGGCAGCAAGACCACCGTAAGTATCCACCATCAGCTTACGACCAGTGAGGCCGGTATCGGCAGCAGGTCCACCTTCCACAAAGCGTCCGGAAGGATTGATGAGGATTTCCGTTTCCTTCGGGAAGTGGTAGCGACTGAGCAAAGGATAGATGATTTCGGTGATGATTTCACGGCGAAGTTCACCCAAATCCTTAGTGTCTTTATGTTGCACGGAAACGATGATGTTCTTTACGCTGACAGGTTTGTCATCGTGATATTCAATGGTTACTTGTGCTTTACCGTCAGGACCGACATCACGGATGGTTCCGTCTTTTCTTGCTTCGTCCAGACGCTTGCACAGGTCGTTGACAAAGATAACGGGAGTAGGCATCTTAGCCCATGTCTCGTTGGTGGCATAACCATAAACAGTGCCTTGGTCACCGGCACCAACGGAAGCGAAGATATCGTCGGTATCCACATCACGGGTTTCCAGCGCTTTGTTTACGCCACCGGCGATGTCAGCGCTCTGGCGATGCACATATACGAAAACGATAAACTTCAAAGGATTGTATCCGACCTTGGCAAGAGTCTGACGGACCACCATGCGGATATCGATTTTCTTGGAGCAGGTGATTTCACCGCACACAAAGATTTTTCCTTTTGTCGCCATGACCTCGCAGGCCACACGGGAGTAGCGGTCTTTCTTCAGGCACTCGTCCAGAATGGCGTCGGCGATCAGGTCACAAAGTTTGTCCGGGTGTCCAGAGCAGACACTCTCGGCTGTTTTATAAGAAATGTTCATAATCAAAGTCCTTTCCTTGCCATCAGAAGGCGCTCCATGACATCGTCCTGTGGAGTAGCACCGCCGTATTCCGTGGCACAATTTTCTTTTACGATTTGGTAGATTTCCATCCAGAGCCTGTTGGTCTGGCTCATGAAGTTCTGGCTCATCGCCACATAGGGCGACTGGATTGCATTGCCGGTAGTCGGATGCTTTGCCAGAAAGCCGAACTCTGTAATTGCTTCTTCACACTGAATCCAGCGGGCCACGCTCATGGCGTAGCGTTCCAAAAGCTGGGGAGATACGAGAGCAGCACAGCCACGCTCGTGCAGCCAGTCCCATGTCTTTTTGTAAATATCCGCTGCGACCAGCTTTTTGCCATCCTTCTGTTTGGCAGACAGTAGCTTGGATGGTTTGGGCATCGCTTGACCTTCTAAATCGACCGACTGATTATCAAAGTCAATGACAGTCAATGCTCGTTTGCCCGGATTGCCTTCAGCGATTTTCTCAGCTAAGGGTTTCTTTTTGGCTCCTGCGCCAACACGAGCGCCGCCTCGGTTGGTACCGTCCTTAGCCATTTGCATACACCTCCTTTGGCAGGGCCTATATACCCCGTTTGAAACTGCGATTTTGTGCGTAAGACCCCACGCCCGTTGCACGGCATAAAGGTCGTAGAGATTTGACCTGCCCCTACCGGTCACGATTGTGCCAGCGATCACCACGCTCTGCATGGATTCTGGCATGACAAGACTTACAAAGAGCAATCAGGTTATCTCTTGCATGTGTGCCGCCTTCCGACAGAGGGACCTTGTGGTGGACTTCTTCTGTAGGAACAAGCAGACCTTTCTCTTGGCACAGCTCGCACAAAGGATGTTGCTGCACATAGCTGTCACGGATACGCTTCCAAGCACGACCATAACGACGGCGCACGGCAGGGTCACGGTCATATTTCTCGTAGCGCTTGTTCTCTTTGCGCTCATGTTCTTCACAAAACCTACCGTCAGTAAGCCTTGGACAGCCGGGATAGGAACATGGTCGCTTGGGTTTCATCGGCATCGTTTCACCTCCTTCAGGGCATAGAAAAAGCCCTGCGGGATTGCTCCCACAAGGCTCGTTCCTGATTCTCGCTTTTCGCTATTATAATAATATCATAAGAAGCGGGTATCATTCTATGTCTTTAGGTATCACGTTTCAGGATACCGTCGCAAATATCAAGGGCCTGATTATGGAGCTTGTATAAATGGTGCATGCTGTAGCCCATATCCACGGCGATGACTTCCCAAGACTGAAAGCACAGATAACGCTTCTCCAGCAAGGTCTGAAGCTCAGGACTTGGGACAGCTTTGATGGTGGAAGAGATAGCTTTCTTCAGATCCACAAGCTCATCAATGTCGTGGTTGATTTCGGCCTGCAGGTCCACAATCTTGCAAACAGCATCGGCCATTTTGGAAGTGGCCTTGTTGGGATTGCGAGGCATACCCGTCAGCACCGAACTGGCGCTGGTAGCAAGGTCGTTCAGAGCCTCTACCTGCTGAATTTTGGAATTGATACGCATATCCAGAAACTTGGCTTGCATTAAATATTCTTTTGCGGTCATATCGCACCTCCGAAAATTTGATAGTCCTCGGATTGTCGATTTTTGTCGTAGATTGTCATAGATTGGCTTTTACGGCATCAATTAGGGCGTTCTGTGTCAGCTCTTTCTGGGAGAGGGCCTTTAAGATGCGCTCGTCGATGGTGCCTTTTGTGATGATGTGCTGGATCACCACGGTACGGTCGGTTTGTCCCTGTCGCCAGAGACGGGCGTTGGTCTGCTGGTAAAGTTCCAAGGACCATGTCAGCCCAAACCAGATAAGCGTGGAGCCACCGGCCTGAAGATTGAGTCCGTGACCGGCAGAAGCTGGATGGATGACTGCTACCGGGATTTTACCGTTGTTCCACTCCTCAATATCCTTACTGGATTTCAGCTCCCGGACAGCAAAGCGCTTTTTGATGCGCTGCAGGTCGTGCTTAAACCAGTAGGCCACCAGCACGGGTTTTTCATTGGCAGCTTCAATCAAATCCTCCAAAGCGTCTAACTTTCGGTCATGGAACTCCACTACATCGCCGGTATCGGTATAAATGGCACCGTTGGCCAGCTGCACCAATTTTCCGGTCAGAGAGGCGGCATTGGCAGCAGTGATTTCCTCATCAGAAAGGTGCAATACCAGTTCTGCCTTCAGCTGCTCGTAGCGATTTTTCTCATCCTCGGAAAGCTGGACTTCATATTGGGAAGAAATCAGCTCCGGCATCTGCAGATAGTCGGTACTTTTCATGGAAATCGTTATATCCGAAATCTGTCGGTAGATGGCTTCCTCTGCATAGGGCAGTGGTTTGTAGGAGTAGATGATTTGCCCGTTGCGCTTATCCGGCATGAAGTAGTTGTTTCGGTACTGCGTGATAAATCTGCCAAGGCGCTGGCCCATATCCAGCAGTCGGAACTCTGCCCACAAATCCATGAGGCCGTTGGAGCTTGGTGTACCAGTGAGGCCGATGATGCGTTTGATTTTCGGTCTGACCTTCAACAATGCCTTGAAGCGTTTTGATTGGTGATTTTTGAAAGAGGAAAGCTCGTCGATGACCACGGTGTCGAAGTCAAAGGCGATGCCGCTGTCCTCAATCAGCCATTGCACATTTTCACGGTTGATAATGGTGATGTCGGCACCGGCAATCAAAGCAGCCTTTCGTTCTGCAGGAGTTCCCACAGCAACAGCGAAGGTCAGGTGGTTTAAGTGGGTCCATTTCTTCAGCTCCGCAGGCCAAGTATCACGGGCCACACGAAGCGGTGCGATAACCAGAATGCGATGGGCCATAAAACTGTCAAACAGCAGATCTGCGATGGCAGTCAGGGAGATGACTGTTTTGCCAAGACCCATATCGAGGAGAACTGCGGACACGGGATGGTTTTCGATATATTCAATTGCGTAGCTCTGGTAGTCGTGCGGTTTGAAGTTCATCCAGCATCCCTCCAATCTGTTCTGGTTTATCCATCACATAGACCTTGAAGCCCAAGGAACGTAGCAGCCGGTGTCGTGCTTCTTGCAAAGGGCGTGGGCGTTTTCCGGGAGCCTTCAGTTCCACAAAAGCGATAAGGCCATCAGGTAGTAATACAAGGCGGTCGGGCATTCCGTCGAAACTCGGAGACACGAACTTTACAGCGATGCCTCCAGCCTTTTTGACCGCCACGGTTAACTTGCGTTCTATTGTTTTTTCTAACATCGCTTACCTCCGTCAGCGTTAATTTTCGTAGAGTGGGTAACCTCCCTTTTTGTCATTTACTGAACTATTTATAGAACAGATTTTTATAGTCCTAAGAGAATTTTTGTATATGACCTTAATGGAGGTTACCCCTACGGTATTGTCAGTTCAGGAAATCTTCCTCAGCATCGTTTTCTGCTCTCAGGTGCAGGCCCTTAAAATAGCGCTTGTTGTGGACCTTGATTCGCTCAAAGCCAGCCTTCTCCAGCGCAAAGTAGAAGTCAGCCGTGCTGCGGATATACTCGTTGCAGTCCAGAGAGTAATTTCGGTAGGCCTGATAAAGCGCCGAGGAGCTTTCCTTGTAGGAATCATCCACCTCGCACTTGTCTGCAAGGAAGTGGCCAAACCAGTCGTTCTGGTTACGGTACTCATCAATGGCTTTCTGGACACATTCCGGCACCGGAATCTGGTAGTCCAGTTCAATGACCTTCTTGGCACCTTCGATGACCCACGCCAGAATGCTTTCACCGGCATTGTCAAACAGGTACTCGCCGTAATTCTTGATATCACTCTTGCCGGTAATCTTGGCATTGAACGGGATGACGATAAGACGACGCCAGATACCATCATCGGATGCGCTGACACGAGGCAGGTGGTTGGTATACAGCACCAGCGTGTGGCAAGGCTTGAAGGAGAACGGGTCCTTGTACTTTTTCTCAGCAAACACATCGTCGGTAGAACAGAGCTGTTTGACGGTGGAGTCGTTTAGGCGGGAGCCTTCCTGCATTTCTGCTGCGATGAGCAGACGCTTGCCTTTGACCTCGGCCATTTCCGGTTTGATGTTTCTGCGGCAGCCGACAGTCAGCGTATCTGCAGAGATGTTGCCGCTGTAAAGACCCAGCACACGAGAGACCGCATTCCAGAAGGTGGATTTACCGTTACGACCATCGCCGTAGGCAATGATCAGCGCTTCCACATAAACCTTACCGATAGCAGCCAGACCGCAAATCATCTGCACATAGTCAATCAGGGTCTGGTCACCTTGGAAAATCAGGTCAAGGCAATCCAGCCAAATCTGCTGACCTTTCTGGCTCGGAGACACAGAGGTGATTTTGGTAATGAAGTCCTCCGGCGAATGTTCCCTTGCACCGGCCATACCTTTACGCAGGTCGTAGGTTGCTTCGGGCGTACACAGCGCAAAGGGATCGGCATCCAAATCCCTTGGCGAGATTTCCAAAATAGGATGGGACTCCCTCAGCGTGGAGGTGATATTTTTGGAATCACGGCGCTTGATGGCGAAAGTCTGATATGCCTTTGCAGCCAGAAAATCCTGATAGGCTTCCAGCTGCTGTTCGTTCATCAGCTGTTCGGCCTTGGACTTGGAGGTGCTATCAAGGATGGTCTGAGCGCCGCTGTTCTTCATTTTGGTGAGTGCCTCCACAAGGTCATTCCCAGCTTCTTTCAGCTGGCGACGGGTCAGTTCATGGGCAACGGCCTGCGCTCCCGGCTCGGACTCTTGCCAGTAGTGGTCGGAGTAGCGGATAAAGTGTGTGGCGGGAGAATAGCGCAGTTCGCTGGAGAAGTATTTTCCCAGCACCTCGGCCTGTCCAACATCGGAGTAATCCTCCGGCTTGTAGCAGGAAGGGTCGTTGTATACTTCCGGTGCCACATATCCGTCCTGTTGAGAGAGCTTCGTGTAAAAGCGCTGGGCCGAATGCCAGATAGTGGACAGCTCTGCATTATCCAGAGGTGGCACACATTTTGCAGCTTCTTCCAAGAAGGTCTGGTAGGCCTTTTCGGTATCGCCGTATTTCTTGATGACACGACCGGCGAAGCGGCTCATGGTCGCATTACGACTTCCCTCCGGGATAACGGAGTGGTCAAAGTCGCCCTGCGGCAGGTATTCGTCGAACAGGTCCTCATTGAGAAACTCCGTCAGATTCATGCGTCCGGGATAGAGCGCTACCTCGGCAGCAGCAGTGCCGAAGAAGAAACGTGCTGCATCCAGCGCCTGCGTATCAAAATATGGGAAGATGGAATTGACCAGCTTCTTCATATCGCTATAGAGCGCAGCGTCGGTGCAGTGTTCAATCGGAAACAGCACATGGAACTTGGGTCTTGCAGCCTTGCCGTTTTTCTCACGGTTATGGAAGCGGCTGAAATGAATGGCGAAGGTAACGCCCGGAAACGCCTGCATCACATCTTCTGGCGTCATCCAGTCAGCAGGATTTTCAGAATGGTCGTTATCGCAGTCCACCGGCAGACAGTCGCTGCCGATGAAGTTTTCGCCGTTACGATAACTGTTGCGATATTCAGCGCAGACATAGTCGTGGCTGATTGCAGCTTTCAGACTGGCCTCATCCAAAATCACATGTTTGTGGGGATAGGAGCAGTTGCCGGGATTGCCGGTCACATCAGCGGAATAGATGGTAAACATTAGTCGTACACCTCCTTGGACTCGTCCTCCAGCACCTTGGTGATGAACTTCAATGCACGGATGGTGGTTTCCAACTCACAGTCGCCGCCGAGGAACACTTCAAAGCCGTTGCAGCCGTGCTTATCCACGAAAGTGCGGATTTCCATATCGGTGCTGGCGCTGTCCTGAATACGGAAATAGGTACGACCTCCGTGGCCGCTGTCGCCGCCCATATAGCCGGTAGTGCCAGCCTCCACTTCGAGGATGTTGGCGCTGATTACTTCACGGGTATAGGTGGAAATCTCGGTGCCGTCCGGCAGCATTTTTCTTTTTTCGATTACTTCATACATAGCGTTAAGCCTCCTTCAAATTTTCGGTGAAATAGCGTAAGCGATAGTTCTTCCACTTGGCTCTTTCGATTTCTGCTTCCATGCCCGCTGAGATGCGACTGCCGAATACCCAAACTTCAGAGCATTTACTCATCAGGGCATTTCCGAAGAACAGACCAAGCTGGCGCTCCTTCGGGTCCGCATCGTTCAGAAACTGCGGAAATAGCAAGTGAGGTGCGATGGGAATGTATCCCTGTTCTACAGCAAAGCGGCTGTAGCGTCTGGCAGCATCCACATTCGCATCAATGTCTCCGGCATAAGGAGAACAGATATAGACGATGGGTCTGAAAGCACGAAGGGAGCGTTCCTCACGTTCAATGACGGAGAGTGCGCCGTAGGCCGTTGGGTCAAAATATCCCTCGCTGTTGAATTTGCTGATACTCAAAACACGAATCCTCCTTTCCGGTGGGCATAGAAAAAGAGCGTCCACCTCTAATACCCTTTGGAGATGAACGCTCCGTTTTGACGAAGACTCTTTAATCTTTTTTATAAAAATCTGTGGCGTAGCCATCGGCACGAAGGAGTAGTCCTTTGGCCCAAGGAGGAGTGCGGCCCATCTGTTCACAGACCGCTTCCAAGGACATGTGTGGATCTGCCTCAATCACAACTTCGTCATGAACATGCATAACGATGGAGCAATGGCGCAGGGTCTGCATGGCGTAGCAGAGGATGTCTCTGGCTGTGGCCTGCACAATGTTTTCCACGAACTTGGGACCGTAGGAATCAAGGCGCTCCCATTTTTTAGTGGAGCCGACGCCTTCGTAAGTGATACACTCACCGCCGAACTTGTTTATTCCGACCTTCGGTTTCACATAGGCCAGCTTTCTGCCGGAAGGGAGCGTGATAAACAGCATGCCGCTTCTGCAGGAGAAGGTCAGTCTGTAAAGGCTGGTCGTATGCTTATATTTCACAGCTTCCATAACAGCACGGTCCACGGCCCACCAAAATTCGACGATTTTCGGGTTTGCCTGTCGCCATGCATCCACCAGCGAAGGAAGCTCATCTTCGGTCAGGCCCATCTCGATAGCGCCCATTGCTTTAAGCGCACCGACGCTGCCACCGTAGCCGAGAGCCAATTCCGCAATCTTGCCCTTTTGACGCAAGTGACCGTTGATGCCGTGTTTTTCCACCGGGACCTTAAACATCTGAGAAGCGGAAGCGCAGTAAATGTCGCCGCCTTGTTCAAAGACCTTTTGTCGCCAGCTTTCGTCTGCATACCAAGCGATAACACGGGCCTCAATTGCAGAAAAGTCCGCTACGAGGAATTGTGCGCCTTCTCTTGGAATGAATGCCGTGCGGATCAGCTGAGAGAGCGTGTCCGGTACATCTTCGTAAAGCAGCTCCACGGCGGCAAAGTCACCACAGTGGACCAGCGCACGAGCTTCGGCCAGATCCGACAAGTGGTTTTGCGGGAGATTCTGCAATTGAATATTACGACCGGAGAAGCGCCCGGTGCGGTTGGCCCCGTAAAACTGGAACATGCCTCTGGCACGACCGTCAGCGCATACGGTGTTTTCCATCGCCTGATATTTCCTGACGGAGGACTTGGCCAGTTGCTGACGCAATACCAGCACATCCGCAAGTTCCGGTGGAGCCTTTTTCAGAAGCTCGTTCACAGCCTTTTTATCAAGACTGTCGGTTTCCATACCATTATCGGAAAGCCACTGCTTCATCTGCTGGACACTGTTGGGATTTTCCAAAGAGGTCATGTGCTTCATGGAAGCAGTCAGCTTCTGGCGGGACAGCGTATCCATTTCAATAGCCTGCGCCACTAGCTCCATATCCAGACGCACACCGGTATCATTGATTTCTTCACTTTGGTGATATTCCTCCCAGACTGCAGGCGATACCGGGAACTTTGCCAAGCGCTGCTGGATACCCATTTCTGTTTCCACATCTCGAAGATTGTATTTTTTGAAGGCGTCCCACTTGTCCGGTGCATGGAAGGGTCTATTTCTGGTGCGCTGGTTGTTGGATTTCGTAGGAGCGCAAGGCTGGCAGAAATACTTGATGAGGTCTTTGCCTTCGATGAGCTTTTGCTTCTCAAGGCCCAGAACAGCACCGACACCTTCCAGCGACAAAGGCAGTCCCATAGTAGCGGCCCAGATCATGGAGCAGCGCCAGCTTTCGGGATTTAAGTAATCACCGGTAGGATAGCCCAAGAAGCGAGAGAGGCAGATACGTTCAAAGGTGGCATTGAAGGCCCACTTGGTGATAGCCTCATCTTCCAGCGCCTGCAGGATTTCCTTTGGAATGTGTTCTCCGCAGGCAAGGTCGACAACCTGCACCGGGCCGGAGTCCACGCTATAACCAAAGAGCAGAATTTCAAAATCCTCAGCCTCCACATAGCGATACACACCGGACTTTTGCAGCGGAGTGCTGCTGTAAGTTTCTATATCAATACTGAGTGTTTTCATAGGATTGTCCTTTCATAAAAGCAAAGACGGCGGAAATTACTCCCCGCCGCCCCGCAGATAGGTTAGTCCACCTTTGTGGCGGATTTCTTAACTTCCTTGCGCTTGCGGATTTTCTCCCTCGCCCAGCTTACGGCAGTGGCGATGATGATAATCAGCTCACCGATAAACATACCGGTTACGGCACCGAAGCAAGTATTGAGCATCAATTCCTGAAATTCAGTCATGTTCGCACCTCCAACTTAGTCGAGAAAATGGTCGTCTTCGTCGGTGTTGAAGTCGGACTCAGCGCTGGCCTTGCCGCCGAGAGGCTCACCGTCACGAATCTTCTGGAGATTGTTGAGGCCGCAGGCGATGCCTTTGTTACCAGAGCTATTGAAAGCGTAGAAGGTAATGCTGGCACGACCGTAGACACCGGAGTAAACCTCGGAACGGCTCATGATAGGATTGCGGTCTGCGTCCACGATGCCGGGAGCAGTGGTAGCGTTGGCGTTGATGAAGTACGCATTGGCGTAGGCTGCATCGTCAGGTCTCTCAAGGTCACCATCACGAAGAGGAGTCTTCAAAATGGAGAGCGCAGGTACGGTCTTACCGTTGCCCTTGAGCTTCGCTTCGCCTTCCTTATAGGCAGCCTCGATAGCAGCCTTAATCTTGGCAACAGTGCGAGTATCGGACTTAGGGATGATAAGGCTCACGCTATACTTAGGAGTGCCGCCGTTGATGGACTTAGGCTCCCAGACATTTGCGTAGCTCCAGCGGGTTTCAGGGCCAGTGATGACCTTCATGGGATTTACAGGTTTTACATTCTTACTCATAATCATTTTCCTCCATAAAATCAGTTTTTGCATTATTCATGACCGGACGTTTATCGCTTTCCGGTACAAGTGTGGGTTTGCCCTGTGGCTTTTCGATGTAAGCCGACAGGAGTTCGTCAAAGCGGCTCTTGCCGAGCAACTTCTGCATGGCAGTGATGCCGAGGAGCTTGCGCTCATACGGGTCAAAGCCTGCGTCGGTTACGGTCTGGGTAACAGCAGCCTCATCGGTGTAGCGACGGTTACTGCGGCCTTCGACCAGTTTGAAGCCGGTCCATTCCTTACCGGAGATGGCCTGCTGGAGTGCGTACTCCTTGATGTCGTTGACCCAAGAGACCAGCTGGTCTGCACGGGAGAGAATGACCTCGATCTCTGTATCCTCCAATAGAGGAGGCAGCTTGAAATCGTACTGCGCCAGCATCAGGTTTGCCTCGGCTCTGGCCCTGCACTCATGCTTGGCTTTACAGAAGCCACACCACTCGCCGCAGAGGAAGTTTCCGTCACCGGCAAAGGCAAGCTCTGCGGTCGGCTTCAGGACTTCATCGGCCCAGCGGTAAAGGTCGTCCTTGGGCATCTCGAAGGTGGATACGTTCTGGCGTCTCGGCTGATACACGGTCATTGCCACGGTATCGATGTCGTAAATGACGTCGAACAGCTCCAAGGCACCGAGTGCGTAGCACATCATCTGCGGATTGTTATCTGCTTCCACCAGAACACCGAGGCCATGTTTGTAATCCACCACATGGAGCGTTCCGTCGGAGATGATAATGGCATCCGAAGTGCCGAAGCCTTGTTCTACCCAGCGGGAGAAATCCACACGCTGTTCGATGAGGACCACCGGGTCAGCGCAGGTTTCTTTGGCTGCTTCCACCAGTTCTAAAATGTAGGACGCATAGCCGTTGGCGCAGTCCAGCATTTCTTCGTTGTACCAAGTCAGATGCTCGGTCGGGTCAGTAGCTTCCATGCCAAGAGCCAAGCGGAGCTTGTACTCACAGAGGCTATGGGCGTCGGTCCCTTCGGCGACATAATCGGAGTCTTTGTCTTCGTAGGTTTCACATAACCTTGCAGAAGGCGGGCAGTTCAGCCAGCGATGGGAAGATGACGCAGATAAAATAGCGTGTGCTTTAGGTGGCATTCCCGATCACCTCCGCATCACGAAGCAGCGCTTCATAATTGGACGGGTCCACCTGAGAGAGCTTGCTGGCACCGTATTTCTGGAGTAGCTCACGGACGCCTGCTGTGTAACCGGCACGGGATTTCTCAGAGAGAACTGCACGGACCTGTTCCAGCGTCAATGCGGGTTTCTGCACCGGCGCTTTTTCTTCCGGCTGTTCCTCTGCGTCGTTACCGGAAAACAGCTGTGCCAGATAATTGGCGGCATCAGTAATAGCAGCGGCAGCATTGCGTAACTCTTCGATGGTCATAGCCATTTCGCTCATTTTGTTCATGATGTTTTCCTCCTTCCTCGGATTGTCTTGCGGCAAGTACACTGAGATTTCTTGCCATTCGTGCGGATACCTGACTGATAGCGACGAGAATTTCAATCACCTCGGCTTCGGTATCCACGGTGCGGCTGTGGGCCTGAGTCATGTCGTTCACCTCCTGTTCGTGGTGGAGCAGCTTGTTTTCTGCTCCTTACACTCCCTTTTGGAGATGAGCGATGGCTTTTGACGAAGGGAAAGAGAAATTTTTTTGAAAAAGTTCTGACCGCCGGTTTTGCCAGCGGCCAGAGTGCTTGTCTACCTATTAAAAAAAGTCTGGGTATTCCTGTGCCAGCAGCTTCTTTGCTGCTTTGATACGGGACAGGAAGGTGGTGCGAGGAATACCGATTGCCTTGGCGATAGCTTCATCAGGAAGGCCCTGCATACGCAGCTTGCCGATGTTTTCAGCCTCCGGCATCAAGTCAGCGAGGCGCTTGAACAGCTGCTCCAACACGATGCGGTCGGAAGCAAGCTCGGAAACGGCTACACTTTCATCTGCAATGGTATCCATCAGAATCAGGTCATCATCTTCCTCACCAATCGGTGCATCCAATGAAACGATGACGTCGGCGTTGCGGTATTCGCAGGTCAAGCAGTCGGCATCGCAGACCCACCATTTATTGCGAGGACAGCAGCAGAGGCCACGGTCCTGCATTCTGTGACGGTAGGTGTCGTGGAAGCGGATATGTTCCTGATAGACTTCTTCGGGTACTTCCTGCCAGCGACGCTGGCTGCGGATGTAGATACGACGGTTTTCTTTACTCTGGTTTTCTTTTTTTGACATAATAAGTTCCTCCGTTTGTCGATGTCTCGAAACGGAGGAACTCTGGTACAGCTGCAAAAAGGCGCAATGAAAGAACCGCAGTCCTGACGGAATTACTCCGTTCCGGATTGCAGCGGCCTGCTCACAAGGCAGCTGTTATTATGAAATTGTTCACCATGAATCGTTGAGCTACCGGGGATCAGGCGGTACAATTGATGATGATTTTGGTGAGGATTTACCTCACACCTATATTGTAGTTGGGAAGGGCGAAAAGCACGAGGAAGTGACATTTCCGTCTGCACCGCCTCAAAAGCCTGTAAAATGGGCAAAAAAATAAGACGTCCACGCCTTGATAGCGTGAACGCCTTGAAAACACAGTGATATTAACCGGAAGTGGCACTTCCGAATTATTTTTACGGAGCGGTATTTTTATTGCCGTTTTTAGGGAGTTGCTGTGCAATTCCGGCATCTTGCAGCTTCTGATTCCACATACGGATGTTTTCCATGTGATGGTTGTTAATCAAATATTGATAAACCAGATTTTCTTCCATAGGAATCATAATGTTGTGACCCGCCTTTGAAATAAGGTCATAAGAGAAGGCCGGTTGCAGATTCAGTCCGATGCACAGTGCAAGGACGCTTGGCAGAGTAGGCTTTGCGTCTCGTTTGTTTCTGTAATCCTGAATCATACGAGAGCTAATACCGGTGCGTTCTTCCATCTTTTCGTTGGTATATCCACGGCGTTTCACATGATAATCCAGTGTGCCACAGAAGGAAGTAGGAATATCAGCGAGAATTTCACTGACACGCTTGGCCTCCGCCATAATGGTAGACATTTCTTGGGCCCTTTTGAGTACATCCTCATTTTTCCCTTCACGGGGATTGAAGTTGGCTTCTACAAAGCTCTTGGAATCAGCATCCCTGCAGAGGAAGCAAATTCTATAATAGGAATCGTCGTAATGCTTGCTGACACGGGTTTCACGATTGAAAATCAGACAGCATTCATCTATATGTTCCAGAGCGTAGTCTGTTAGCTCAGCTTCAACATCCTCTTGAATATGCACGTATTTCGGATCATTGATAACGAACATACCGCCAGCATGAATAAAATGCCCAGCACGATATTCCTTGGCGAGGGTTTCGTTAAAGGTTGACTCAAATATTGCATTGTTGCGGTCGATTATGAAGGTTTGGTCCTTTTTCAGGGCTCCCTTCGTGAAGGAAAACGGAGGATAGTAGTGGCCATCCACATAATTGAATACACCGGCGGCTTGTTCGAAGCCGAGCTCAATTGCACGGATTTTTGCGGCCATAGTGGAAACTTGGAAGAAGTCCGCAAACTCACTAATGGCCAATTGCATAATCTCTGCTCTGCGGGTATTCGGGAAGGCATGTGTTAAACTGATTATAATCTCGTTCAACTTCATGCGTCCCGTGCGAGCAGGAATCAGAATCTTAGGTGGAATAGCGCTTGCCTGCCATTCCATCCACTCCAACTCGTTTGACAGCTCATCCTTGCCTTTTTTGTATTGCTCCACCACTTTACAAGAGATGGATGTGAGTTCAGGATTTATGAGTTTTTGAAGCTTGAAGAACTTATAGTGCTTATCCCAATGGACGCATTCATGGATAATCGTGTTGTGGGTACAGCCGATATTCCGCATAAAGAATGAATCCGGGCTCACCAGAATAGTGCCTTCCTCAATTTCTGCAGAAATAATTTCATCGCTGTTGTGTTCTTTGTAAATGTCCACTGTTGCGCTATTGAAGTAGGTGCGTCCAAAAATTCCATCCGGGAGAGGCGCAGGATATACAGTAAGACACATAGCTTCGAGAACTTCTTTAATCGGAAGAGGCATTGGAGTTTCCAACGCACGTGGACAGTATTTCTTTAAAAACTTCTCTGCATGGAGGTCAAGATCTTTGGCATATACATAAGGCACCAAGAATTTGGTAAGTGCATCTTCCTTGCTGAAGCACTCTTTGGTGTAATCTTCCACAGAAGTAATGGTAACCATAGTAAGGCCACCACGCAGAATGCCCGTGAAAGATACTGCAAACCATGCGCTGGCCATATCTTCCTCATAATCACGGCGGGTCCTGCCTTTTACGACAATATCGGCTTGGACCGCAGCACGAAATAGGATACGGTCATCTTCGGTTTCCTTAAATGTCACGCCCATAACATGGATATCATCAAGAGCCACATAGCTCGGATCGGGGACAAGACCGGTATGTAAGTTTAGTCTGCCCTTATTCTGATACACATGCGTTTTCAGACGGTTGAACATCATGTCGTAATATTCATCTTCCAGATAGACTGCGAAAGTTTTATCCTTATGTGCCAGAGTAATCCCTCCTTTATTACAGCGCAAACATGGTCATGATTTCCGTAACCATTCGGTCTGTACGAGCCTTAATAATATCTACGGTCCATTCATCCTTATCGCAAACATCATCGTTCAGGTTGAGTCCGTTACGATATCCAATGTACTGACCATTTGCATCTTTACGTTCTTTTTTCTCAGCAAGCGCCTTGTTGCTGAGGGTACTGTTATAGCCGGTAATGGTGAGATTGCCAAAGGTGTGTACATACAGTGACTGATATTCCTTGGCTTTATCACGGTCACCGCCAGCAATCATATCTACCCATTCATCTGGGATATTGGAGCCCTGTGGGAAGATATGCTCAATAGACCAGACGTACTGGTTGCTGTTGGTCTTGCGCCACAGGTCTTTTTCGTTTTCTACAGTCATACTGCGTTTGGCCATCATACAAAGGATGAAGCGAGTAGCGCCGCTGTTGTCGTCGTAAACAGGGCCACGGAGCTTCTCTTCGAACACTTCATCGGAAGCGGAACTACGAATCAGCATATTGCGCAGATTGGCATAGATAGCAGCACCAGTATATCCGTTCTGTTCAATTTCTTCGATGTAGGACATGAACATACGAGCAAGGTCACGGGTCGGAGGAGTGTCGGTCAAATTACGGCGGACAAAGAAGTTCATCAGTAATTTGCAAACCTTCACAATATCCGGTTCGCCAATTCCGAGAGAATCGCTGTTCTTAATCAGATACATCAAAAGCAGGTAGGATGGAGCCCCCTGAACACGCTGCAGGTCTTGATAGCTGTCACGCTGTGCCGGAGTAAGACCATCGGTCTTATTCAGGATGATGCCAGCATAAATTGCAGCATTTTCGGAAAGCTCGTCCAGCGCTCCGACAGGGTCCTTTGTGATCAGCTTCTCATAAATGTCAAGCATAGTGGAGCGGGTAGCAATTGTACCAAGAGGATACTGACGGTCGCCCTTTACAAAGGGTGTATTCAGGCTCTTGCGGAAAGCATTATAATTCTGACGGAAGAAACGCTCCTGTTCAGAATACTCCTCGCCGAGATTGCCAAGAATCTCAGTCCAGCGGGTAAAGTAGTAGTCGAGATTTTCCTCGCCGCTAACATCCAGTCGGGCCAACAGCAGGTTTTTTATAAGGTCTACGGAGGTCAGAGGTGTACCTCTGTTATTCAGGGACTCAAATAAAGTGTAAGCGTCCGCATGGTTGGAAACTTCAATCATAACCATGATGGCTGCGTTCACCTTATCCAGAATCCTGAACATACCAGCGACCTTGTCGTCGGTCTCTTCCAGAGTAGCGTTGATGCGCTTCAGGAAGTAATTGTAGGCCTTTACGATACGACGGAGGCCTGCGAAGTTTGGCATCGGACGCTTTGGAATAATACCGATTTTTGCTAAGAGGCCAAGATAATCATCACGGTTGCTGCCTTGCACCTGCGGTACAACACGAATATCGGACTGCGTCTTTTTCAGAACAATTTTCCTTTTGAGCTGAAGAATATCCGCTTGCTGGTCCTCGTCCAGCAAGTCCTTGTTGCTGTTCAGCATGGTATAGAGTGCAGAAAGGAAGAGACTCAGTGTTGTAAGTCTTTGCTGACCATCAACAACTTCAAATTTCGGTGCATTGATGGAATCTGTAGCGGAATTGATACAGATAATAGAGCCAAGGAAGTAACCGTCATCATTTTCGATGAGGTCATCGAACAGGGCTTCCCATTCTCTGGTGCCCCAAGTATATTCACGCTGATATTTAGGGATTTCAAAAATCACCTTGGAATCCGGGTCAAAGACCTGTGATACCGGATATTTGTTGACATTGATGTTGTTGATATTCATACGTCACGGTCATCCTTTCGTTTGGTATTTTCTATGTTCAGCCTCATCAGATTTATGGCTAATAATTTTGATTTATCGCTCTGACGGACAAAGTCTGCGAATTGCTCCTGAAGCTCAATTGGAGGTAGGGCTATGCGATACTCGCTCAGGTATGTGATAGGAACTCGTCGTTGTCCACCCGTACCAGTCATTACCTTTTCAGCATCGGAGCGGAATTTCGGAAACATCGTGATAATGTATAGCCAGTATGGATCGCTGGTACCCTTAATGGGTCTGAGCACATGAAACTCTGTAGATCCAAAGCCGGCTCCATTTTTCAGCCCTTTCGCAACTCCACCTTTGCCATTCTCCATACATGGCGTTATTTTTGCAAAGAGTACGTCGTTTTCAGCAAAGTATGTGAAACCCTTGCAGACTTCCGAGTATGGTCTCTCTATGGAGGCGTCGATACGTCCATCTTCACTGACTGAAGGCATCGCCACGAACGAGTAATCGATATCTGGCTTCATGACTCTCGGTCGCCGTGGGTTAAGTTCGCAGCATTCTCCCAATGTTGTTAGTCCCCATTCATATGGGTCCGTTCCGGGCTTACCAAACATCTCGATAAATTGAGAATTGCAAACAAAACAGTATCTGTATATTACTGTTCTTCGTGATATGTTTGCGTCAGAGTGCGGTTTTTCAATGTAACCTCAATCTTCGAAATAATCTTTGCTGGGTCCAAATCTTTATGGTCACTTGTCAGCTGTCCCTTTTCAGGCTTTATAAAATATTGTACCTTATCTCCAGTGCCGACATAGCTAACATAAAGTACAACAATTGTGTCACCATCTTTATCGGTCTTGATGTTTGTTGTAAGACGATAATCAGGAGTCGGCTTAGCTTTTTCCTTGATCTCAGGTGTGTACCAGTCATCTAAGCGTATGAGAGTCGCATCCTTAAATATTTCACGATTCAGCACTCTTAAACAGCGGGAAATAAGAGTCTTAGTGCTTCCGATTTCAATTTGATTTCTGCATTTCGGACAGGTCAAAACAGCTCCATCAAAGCTGGTGTCATATTCCAATTCAATCTCAGGATGTTTGGTACAATGAAAATGTATTCCCTCCTGATTGCAGAAATAGTGATCATGGAAATGTACTTCTTTTGTGTGAAAATTGGTACAATCTCCGTGATCGGTACTGCATTCGTCAAAAAGCGAACATTTTCTAAAAGATATTTCATCATCCAGTCTATATATTATTTTATCACTCATAACAGTCCTCCTTGATAAGTGTTATCCGATGTATTTTCTGTGCGATTCCTTCACGTTATTCTGGTTGACCATAGCATATTGAAGAGTAGTATCAATGCTCTGGTGGCCCAGAAGCTGCTGTACCTGTTCAATAGGCATACCTTTATCAATAGCCATTGTCGCCAGCGTCCTGCGGAATTTGTGAGGATGGACCTTTTGAAAATTCAGCTCACGACCAATTTTGCGGAGCCTAATTTCCACACCGCTAATCTGCAAGCGGTCATACGGCTTGAGCAGTGATACAAAAAGGGCCTTGTTATCATCTGTACGCTCCGAAAGATAACGCTGAAGATGAATTTTTGTTCTTGCGTCAAAGTACACCTTTCGCTGTTTATTGCCCTTGCCAAATACAATACACTCACGGCTTTCAAAATCGATATCGCTTCGATTGAGTTTCACCAATTCACCGACACGGATTCCGGTAGAGGACAAGAGATCAATCATGGCAAGATCACGTGTATTGTCGCAGTGGTCACGCATGAGCTCCAGCGATTCGTCGGAATAGGTTTCTTTGACCGTTTTGCCGGTCTTGACTTTGTGAATCCTTCGCACTGGGCTTTTGACAATATAATCCTCATCTTCAAGCCATGCAAAGAAAGAGGAGAGAATGCGTCGCACATTATCCAGCGTAATCTTGCTTACGGTACCACGGCGCTGATAAGTGTCGAGATAGCCACGCAGATCTTCGGTTGTGATCTGGCATTCGGGCTTGTTGATGGCCTCCAGCATATTGCGGATGGTTGATTCGTAATAGCGGAGGGACTTTTCGGAACAGCCCTCTACACGTTTTGCGGCAATAAACAACGGAAGCATATCCTGCTTTGCGCTTTCCTCGGCTGACTTTTCAGTGATCAGCGTCGATAAATGCTTGTTTAGCACTTGCGATAGTGCTTCCAGTTGTGTTTCGGTCAGGATTTCAGTTAAATCCTGTTGGATGTTGGCGATTATTTGATTGATCATGTCGTTTCCTCCTTTTCACATCCTCCGTTATCCGGTTTCCCACGAGCCGGAGGAAACTTCATGACCATATCAATTAGCCAAGATTCTCAGCAATAATGCGTTTATAGGTTGCGGTCAGCTCTGCAAGAGCCTGTTCGAGTTCAAATTTTGATTTATCGCTCTGACGGATGAAGGCAATAAACTGTTGCTGGGCAGCATCGTCAGGAACCGGAATTTGTAAATCATCAATGTGCTCGTTTTTAAGATTGTTAATGTTGGAGCCACAAGCTAACTGCATGATGATTTTGCGGTATTCGTCTGTTCCGAAGTAGGCAGCAATATACTCAGGGCGAAGAGCACCATTGGCACGAATCAATTTGCAAAAGGCACCAAAGGTTTCGCCTTCAACGGATTCAGGGCAAAGCGCTGCTTTTCCTACATGTTCTAAGCTGCCGCTGGAGCCACACATCAGTATATCGTCTTTCTTAATAAGTTGAACTTTAGACACCTTTTCAGCGCTGACATACTGTACCTCGTTGTGGTTTAGTCTGCCTTCTCCGATATTGTTTGCTCTCAACAGCAAAACACTGTCCTCGGTGAGAGAAGGCCTCAAATCGTCAGGTTTATAGGATACACCTCGTACCTGCGTGATATAGCTTTTTAGAGCGTCCCTCGGATACGGTATTCCGATTACAAACTGCTCCATAAATTGAGATTTCACCAGTTCATCTGTAGCAGCAATCAGCTTCTGATAGGATTTTTTCGTGTCATCCATTGCCCAGAGCAGTGCTGCCAGTTCTTTTTGTTTATCCATATCCGGAAGCTCGAACTCAAAATTCTTCAGATGTTCCCATTTCACACGAGGAGAGAGGGAGCCAGCGGACTTGCCAACGGCAAAGTCAAACAGCGCATCGTTCTGAATAATGAACGGCAACAGCTCCGGCAGAATGCGGTCCGGTTTCGCCTCGATAACAGTGATGTCACCAGAGCAGATACCGTCAAAAGGAGCAACAGCAGCCTTTTTCAGGTAAGCACGACGACGGCCAAAGAGGACGTTGCCTTTACGGAACATTTTAGTGAAGGTATTTTCACTGCCTTCGTCCCATGAGGTCAGAGTGATTTCTTCCGGGACCAGATGTTCCAGACCGACGATAGGATAGCCATCCTTGCTCCCTTTGCAGGTTTCTTTATGTTCTACAGCTACATCGCCGAGAAGAACTTTACTCATTGTCATCGGCCTCCTTTCCTAAAAGTGTGTTTAATTTCTTATAGCTCAGCTTCATCATTTCGGAGGATGCGAGCCAACTATCGTAACATTCTTGAACGGTGCGAGTATCGATTTCATCTTCTTTGACTTCGTGTTTTACGTACAGAGGAATACTCAAAGAGAAGTTGTTCTGTTCGATATCGTGAATAGTAGCGAGCTTTGCAAAATCACCGTCATCAGTGTAGTTGCTATAAGCGGTTGCGATTTTATTGATGTGTTGTTCATCTAAGTAGCTCTGCGCATTTTTGCGTTCAACTTCATTTACGGCATTGATGAACAAAATCTGTCCACGGCGATTAGGAGTCTTCTTTGTGCGATATATCAATATACAAGCCTCCATCGGAGAGTTGTAAAAGAGGTTAGGTCCTAATCCGATAACGCATTCCACAACATCGCTTCTTATCATTTTTTCGCGCATAGCGCTTTCCTCATTTCTGAACAGCACACCATGAGGTAGCAAGATTGCTGCACGTCCAGTTTCAGGGTTAAGGCTGGCAATAATGTGTTGAAGGAAAGCATAGTCTGCACGGCCCTGCGGAGGCACGCCTAAGAAGTTACGACCATACTTATCGCTTTCAAACGCCGCACGGTCCCACTGGCTAATGGAGTAAGGCGGATTTGCGAGGCACAAATCAAACTGCTGCAGTCTGCCATTCTCAACGAAAGCAGGAGCCTTGAGGGTGTCGCCGTTGACAATACTAAAATCCTTAACACCGTGAAGGAACAGATTCATCTTGCCAATAGCAGAGGTCAGAGCATTGATTTCTTGACCGTAAACAGCCACGTTACGCCATTCCTTATTCTTTTCCTTGAGATATGCGATAGCCGAAATAAGCATACCGGCGCTTCCGCATGTCGGATCGTAGATTGATTCGCCGGATTCAGGTTTCAGCATCTCAGTCATCAGGTGCACAACGGTACGATTGGTATAGAACTCCTGTGCAGTGTGGCCGCTGTCGTCCGCAAACTTTTTGATGAGGTATTCGTAGCCTTGGCCGAGCTCATCTTCCGGGCAATTAGCGATGGAGAGAGTCTTAGTGCTGAAATGCTCCAGCAGGTCCTTCAGAAGGCGGTCAGGCAAACGATTTTTATTGGTCCATGCACCGTCGCCAAAGATGCCCTGCAATTTATCAACGTTAGCGTTTTCTACCTTGCGGAATGCTTCAACGATGGCAACACCGACATTTTCGGATACTGCACGGACATCGTTCCAATGATAGCCTTCTGGCACCACGAAGGTGTGAATTTCGTCTGCATCAAATTCAGAGGCATCTTCACCATATTCTTCGATTGCAAGTGCGGTTTCTTCATCATACACATCGCAGATGCGCTTGAAGAACAACAGCGGAAAAATATACTGTTTGTAGGCACCGGCATCAATGTTTGTTCTCAGCAGAACTGCCGAGTTCCAGAGATAGGATTGCAGTTCTTCGATGGTTATTCTTTTACTCACTGATGTAGCCTCCTTCCAGTAAGAGTTGGCGCATTTTCTCTTCGGCAGCAATCATTTCTTCGAATGCCTCAAAATACTGTCTACGAATTTCTGCCGGAGGAACAGTTTCCTGCTCTTTCTTTTCGATATAGTTATTAATTGCAAGAGAGTAGTCTTTCTCTTGGATTTCCGGGATGGTCACGACCTTAACCTTTTCAATAACGTCCTCGTAGGCGGTATAAAGGCTATAAATGGTCTGAATGTCATCCTCAGTCATGATGTTCTGTGCACGTTGAGGGGTATAGATACCGGAGCCATCAATCATACAGATGCGGCCTCTGTGCTCAGGTGCTTTATTATTGTTTAGGAACAAGATGCAAGCAGAAACACCAGTGGAGTAGAAAACACCACTTGCCATCGTAATGATGGCTTCCAGTTTGTCGGATTCTACGAGGTGCTTTCTGATTTCGCCTTCCTTGCCGCTTCTAAACAGAACGCCTTGCGGGAGTACGACGGCACAGCGACCTGTCTTCGGATTCATGGATTTAATCATGTGCTGCAGCCATGCGAAGTCGCCGTTGGAGTCTGTCGGGCAGCCCCAGATGTTTCTTCCATAAATGTCGCTGCTGAATTGTTCCGAGCCCCAGTTCTTGAGTGAGAACGGAGGATTTGCGACCACACAGTCAAAGGTCTGCAAAGAGCCACGCTCCAGATAGTTAGGAGAACGAAGCGTGTCGCCCTGAGTCACTTTGAAATCACGTGCGCCATGTAGGAACAGATTCATGCGGGCAATTGCAGAAGTTGCAAGGTTTTTCTCTTGGCCGTAAATCTTACCATAGGTCAACTTGTCATCGTGCATGTATCGAATAGCCTCGATGAGCATGCCTCCCGTGCCACAGGCTGGATCATAGACGGTTTCTCCGGCTTTCGGGGCCATCAGCATAATCAGCAGTTTTACAATGGAGCGAGGCGTGTAGAACTCGCCCGCATTCTTCTTTGAAAGGTCCGCAAACTTCTTAATCAGGAACTCATAGCTATCGCCCATAACGTCGGCAGAGTAGTTTCCGTTGCCGACCTTGATTTTGGACATGTGCTCAATCAGGTCCTTCAAGCGTTCATCGGAGAGCTTGGTTTTATCAGTCCAGTTGGCATCGTCGAAGCTGCTGAATACACCACTAAGGGTATCAGGGTTAGCACGTTCAATACCGTTCATGGCATTGATGATGGCAACACCGACATTCTCGCTGGCCTCACGGACATCTTGCCAGTGGCAGCCTTCAGGAATTACAAAACGGTGGTTTTCTGGGAAGCTGGCGTATTCTTCATCGCCACCGGATTCTTCGAGCGCTGCTTGGGTTTCCTCATCGTAAACGTCGGACAGGCGCTTGAAGAAGAGGATAGGCGTTACGTAGCTCTTGTACTCGTCCTGATTGATAGGGCCACGCAAAATGTTGCAGGCTTCGAACAGGTGCGAGAAGAGCTTCTGACTTGTTGTTTCTTCGGGATGCGCAACACTGGCTTCCAGTTCCATGTCCGCAACATCCATAGCAGATTGCATCATTTCTGCACGACCTCCTGTCTTTACTTTTTTGCCAGTGGAGGGATTTACGCCAACACTACCGGTTTCCTGAACTTTCTCGAATTTGGCTGGGTATTTATTTTCAAACTCCAGCAGAATTTTCAGGAGGCGCTCATCCAAGAAGGTGAGAGCGTGTTTTCTTATATTTGTAGGTACACCATAGTAGGCTTCCGCAATGGCTCCAGTGATAGCTGCAAGAGTATCGCTGTCGCCGCCGATGGAGATAGCATTACGTATGGCATCTTCGAAACTGGTGGATTCGAAGAATGCTTCGAAGGCCTGCGGTACTGTATCTTGGCAGGTTTCATTGAACTGGTAAGTGTCACGGATGGAATCCAGAGTAAAATCAATCGGATAGTAATGCTTCACGATATAATCCTGAATTTCCATCAGGCTGCTGCCAGTCTTTGCCATATATACTGCAACAGCAGTAGCCTCAGCGCCTTTGATGCCTTCCGGGTGATTGTGGGTTACTTCGGTAACAGCTTTTGAGAGCTGAATGGCCTCCTCGATGGAGTTGGCCGCATAGCCACAGCCACTGACACGCATTGCTGCGCCGTTACCATAGCTGTTGTACGGCTGCGGATTATCCGAATACATCCAATGGTGGAAGGACCCGCCATACCCGCAGTGCGGATATGGGCGTCCAATGCGTTGCATGGATTCAACAGCCATTTTGTTTAAGTCACTGTAGTCTGGCTTGGTATGAAGCAGTGCATCGCACACGGCCAGAGACATGACAGAATCGTCGGTAAAGAAACATTTATGCGTCAGAAAATCAAAATCCTTTGATCTGTGATTATCCCACTCGAATCTGGAACCGACGATGTCGCCAATAATAGCTCCAATCATCTAATTTCCTCGCTTTCTGTTGAGCCGGTATTAATAATACTGCTCGATGTAGTTATAGGCCTTATCAAAGACATCCTTGTCCTTGATTTTATATTTAATCCAAACAACGCTGCGGAGGGCTTTCTTGACTTCCTGCTTACCAGCTGTAGTGCTCTGCCAGCCATCAAAGCGGACGATCTTTACGATGCTGTCAATGTCGGCCACGATACGCTCTACGATAACAGGAGTGCTGCGGCTCTTCAAACCGTTAAAAAGTTCAGTGAGAGCAGCAATACCTCTATCAACTTCTTCTTCAGGTACAACTTCTTTTTCGGCCTGAGCAGCTTCCTTAGCAAGTTCGAGAAGGAGCTTCAGGAATTCAATACTTGTCAGAAGTCCCTGTTCGTGTTTTTCACGGAGTGTTTCCAGCTTTTCGCCGAGCTTGATGAATTTCGGGTCCTTAGTGTGCTTCATGATTTTAGCGACAAGGTTGATTTCGACCTTCTTCGTGGTCTTTTTCAAATCCTTCTGCTTTTCCAAGAACTCATCAATCAGGTCAGCATCCATAGCGAGAATGTCCATATCCTCATCAGCTTCGCCAACGGTCAAATTCTGGTGAACGAGCTCAATGGTTTTAGCGCCAAGGGAGGCCCAAATCAAACCGCCACGTCCGTCGGTAGGTTTTACGGACTCGTACACACGAGACAGCCACTGATAATCAGTCTTGTAGGCATTCAGGAATCCGTCAGGAGACAAGGCATCCCAAGCACGATTCAAAACACGGTAGTCTGCAGCAAATGCGTCCTTTTCTTTATTTGTAGGCAAACATTCCTGCGCCGCCATGAGGCCTTCCCAGCCTTCGATTGTTCTGTCTACGCCCATAAAGTAGCTGAGACATTTTCTCAAAAGGGCCGGAAGCTGCTTTTTGATTTCCTCGATGTTAGTGATGATTTTACGCATGCTGTTTTCATCGAAATCCAGCGCACGTGCGACATCATCGAAAATACCAATATAGTCAACGATTAATCCGTGAGTCTTGCCCTGATCATAAGTACGGTTTGTACGGCAAATCGCCTGCAGCAGAGTATGGTCCTTCATAGGTTTATCCAAATACATAGCCTGAAGGATAGGCGCATCGAAGCCAGTCAGCAGCTTAGCAGTAACGATAACGAGTTTCAGCGGGCTGGCCGGGTCACGGAAGGTGTCCAAAACTTTACCTTCTGCATCACGGTCTCTGCGGTATTTCTTGTAGCGATCTTCTTTATCGTTGTTGGTATCCATAACAATAGTGCTGGCTTCTTCGCCGAGAAGTTCATCGAGAACTTCCTTATACATCAGACAGCACTCACGGTCGTAAACTACAACTTGTCCTTTGTAGCCATTGGGCTCAATCTTTTCCTTGAAGTGCTTAGCGATGTGTTCACACACCTTGCGAATACGAGCAGGGTTGTACATAATCGCCTTCATATTTACTCTGCGAGATAGCTCGTTCTTTTCTTCCTTACTGAGTCCGGCTTCGTCGGTCATGGATTCAAATTCACGATCCAGTTTATCCTTATCGACATGAAGTTCTACAGGAACGGGCTCAAAGTGCAGAGGCAGCGTAGCACCGTCTCTGATGGAATCGGAGAAGGAGTAGCGGCTCATGTAGCCAGTACGGTCTTCCTCAGCACCAAAGGTAGCAAAGGTATTCTTGTCAATGCGATTGATTGGTGTACCGGTAAGACCGAAGAAGAATGCATTCGGCAATGCAATTCTCATCTTTTCGCCAAGATCACCTTCCTGAGTTCTGTGGGCCTCGTCAACCATTACGATAATGTTATCACGAGGATTCAACTCGCCACTTACCTCACCGAATTTGAAGATGGTGGTAATCAGGATTTTGCGCATATCGCCACGGAAGAAGGAGAGCAGCTCCTCTTTGGTGGAAGCACTGGTCAAATTCGGGATATCAGAAGCGTTAAAGGTTGCCGTAATCTGAGTCTCCAAATCAATACGGTCGTCAACGATAACAACGGTCGGATTTTTAAGTTCAGGAATCATACGCAGTTTTTGTGCTGCGAATACCATGAGCAGAGATTTACCGGAGCCTTGGAAATGCCAGATAAGACCTTTCTTCGGATAACCGGCCACAACACGGCTCACGATCATGTTGGCACCTTCGAACTGCTGGTATCGACAGATGATTTTGTACTTTCGATACTTCTTGTCGGTAGCAAACATGGTGAAGAACTGGAAGATATCCATAACGTTCTCAGGCGTAATCATATCTTCGACACTGATTTTTACGTCAGCCAGTCCGCCTTCAACCTTGTGAGTGGCTGTGTGCCAAGGGCCCCACATGTTGATAGGCATATTGATAGAGCCGTAGCGATAGCATTTACCTTCGGTAGCAAAATTGAAAACGTTGGTCACGAACATAGCGGGGATGCTTTTTTCGTATGCAGAAATGTCACCGGCAGCATCAAGCCATGTAATTGCGCTTCGTACAGGAGTTTTCAGCTCACCAATTGCAATCGGGAAGCCGTTAATCAAAAGAACGATATCCAGTCGTTTGCCGCCTTCGGCCTGCGGATATACCCACTGATTAGTAACGACATATTCGTTCAGAGCGAGATCTTCCTTTCGCATGGTGCCAAAGAAACGGATAGGAATCATGCGCCCATCCTTGCCGAAAGGATAGGAGTTTTCCTCAAAGACCATCTTCTTGAAAACCTCGTTCTGGGTAACAAGATTGTGCGGCTGAACAGAAAGGATGACTGTTCTCAGCTTGTAAATTACTTCATCTGCACGAGAAGGGTCTTCAGCGATTTCAGGGTTAAGGCGGATTAACGCCTCTTTTACCATTGGCTCAACGAGTACGTCAGAATGCATACGAGGGAGTTCTTCGGCAGGGATGTATTTCCAGCCGTTGCCCTGAAGTGTTGACAGAATCATCTGTTCAATGGTGTTATCTTCATTAAAAATAGTAGCCATTTTATTCCTCCATATCTTATGATATCAAAGTGTGTGTCCTAAAAATTGGACTTAATAGAGCTTCGATTGAATTTCTGCCTGAACTCCACGCCAGCCTTCTTCGGCGGCAGCAATGGTTTCTTTATACAAGCTCAATCCAGAGTTGTATTCTCGAACAAGAACTTCCTGCGTTTCTAAAGGAAGGACAGGAACTTCCAATTCACTCATGTCCTTAAAGTTAATGTTTACGACGCCGGTTCCTCGCTGAAGACTTTTTAACATCTTTACACCAACAGGGGATTCAAGGAACAGTTTCAAGTAAGTTCCGTTCAGCGCTTCCTTCGGTCTAATGACGTTGATGTTAGCGGAAGGAATGCAGATTATTGGCTGGGCCTCGAATACCGCAATTTTAACAGTTGTCCCTCTGGCAGTAACGAGGACGTCGCCATCTTGCAAAACATAGCGGGAAACCTTTCTTTCTTCATCGACGATATAATCAAGGCCGGAATAATCAATTCCCGTATCGGTGATGTTGGAGATATTTATTACACCGATATTTCCACTTTCCGTTTTTGTGTTAATTGCCTTTCCTCTGAATACAGTGGCAGCTTCTTTTAAGTGGAGTTTTTTAACCGGCGAAGAAGCAAATGCTTTGATATCATCGTCTTCTTCTGAAAAAGCCATGTCGATATTCCATCCGTTCAGCTCGGAGAATTCATCGTTGAAAAGGAGCTGTTCATTTGCCACAATAAGTTTTTTGCACGTGCTTGTTCTTCTGATAGGCTTATCAGACGCATACTGCTTCAAGACTACATCATCTGTAGTGCCCGTGGAGAATACGAAAAGATACGTCCTAATGGCAGTGTATGGAGCGAATAATCCGGCGGGTAGTGAGCTGATTTCTTTGATTTTGTAGTTGCTTTCGATATAGCTTCTGAGTGATGCTGTGCTGCCGCCACCAAAGGTTATCTTGGCTGGTAAGACAATCACAAGCTCTCCATCTATATTGATGTGGTAGAGGAGATTTTGAACTGCAATCAAGTCCGGCTCACGGCTAATGAAATCTTCATCATTTACAAGCATGCGCCCCCCAAAGACGGGGATGGCGATAATAAGATCGAACTTCTCGGAGGTAAAACCGTAGCTGTAGATGTCAGCCATTTGAACTTTTGCGTTGTTGTACGCTGCATATACCGAGGAGAGTAGTTCGTATCTTAGTTCTTGTTTACAAGTCAGTGTAAACATGACTTCAGGGTGCGTTTCGATAATCTCTAACAGTTCCGGCCCGTACTGCTCACATTCTGGAACGAGGACGCTTTTGACGGTGTCGGTGATGTATTCTTCAAATTTATTAACCAACACTTCTGGTGCTGCTAATTCTCGACCTTCACCGGACGCATTTAAATAGGAAAGAACAGCATGCCCATCAAAGGAAGCGAGAGTGTTATATAATTTGAAAAACAGGTCGGCGTCTCCGGGGAAGCGGGCCATTGAAGAAGTTACTTCCTGCATAGTGTGATACACAGTGTCGGTATCTGCTTCTGTACTTGCGAGGGCTTTCTTGGTCCTTGTGACTCTGCACAGAACGTCGATCAGTTCCTGCTGACCGTTGAATCCGTAACTTCTCAAAATATTAATAGCATTAAAAATGTCTTTATCATACGATGCACGATTGCTCATACAGATACCTCCTTTAGCTTATGTAAGTATTATAGCGCATTAAATTTAGTATGTCAATACTAAATTTATGTACAAAGTGTAATTTTGTTTTAAGAGGGTCCGTTTGTACCTTTTAATTATGACATACTTTTTAATTTTACCTTTACCGAGCTGGTTGGCATGCTTTTTTGAATGCGTTCCGATATTCCGAAACATACATTATTATATAGAAGAAAGGCCTCCAAAGTCGTGAATTGACCTTGGAAGACCTTGTTTTACGCCCTTTTTGGCTCGTTTTGGACCAGAGAGGGCTTTTTCTTTTGTATCAAAGATAAGGTCTTGATAGACCCTGCCTGTGGCAGTGGAAATTTTCTAACTGAAACTTATATTTCCCTGCGGCGGTTGGAAAATGAGGTCTTGGAGTTATTGCAGCGTGGGCAGATTGTATTTGGCGGACTGGAGGGTTATCATCCCATTCAGGTTTCTATCAGTCAGTTTTATGGTATAGAGATTAATGACTTTGCCGTGACCGTGGCGAAAACGGCTCTTTGGATTGCAGAGAGCCAGATGATGAAAGAGACGGAGGATGTGGTGCATATGAGCCTTGATTTCCTCCCACTGAAATCATATGCCAATATCATAGAGGGAAATGCCCTGTGTTTGGATTGGGGTGATATAGTGCCCAATTACCGTATGTCCTATATTATGGGAAACCCGCCGTTTCACGGTTTTACTTTCATGACGGCAGAGCAGAAAAGGGATATGCAGCAAATATTTCCCGGTGTCAAAAATCTTGATCTTGTCTGCGGCTGGTATAAGAAAGCATCAGATTATATGAGGGATACAAAGATTGAGGCTGCTTTTGTATCAACAAATTCTATTGTACAGGGGGAGACAGTATCAAGATTTTGGGACTTTATGCAGGGCGACATTATCAATTTTGCGCATAAGACTTTTGTATGGGATAGTGAAGCCAGTATTAAAGCTCATGTACATTGTGTGATTGTAGGTTTCGCCAAATTTAACCGCTCCCGGAAACTTCTATTTGATAACGGCAAGAAATGGATTGCTGAGAATATAAATTGTTATCTGATAGATGGAGACAACATATTAGTCCGCAGCAGAAATACGCCGATATGCAAAGTGCCGAAGATGATATATGGAAATAAGCCTGCTGATGGAGGAAATCTAATAATTGAAGATGATGAAATAGATGATTTTTTAATAAGAGACCCAAACTCCCGCAAGTTTATCCGTCCACTGCTGGGTGCAACGGAATACATAAACGGGAAAAAGCGGTGGTGCTTATGGCTGGTTGATGCAGCACCGGAGGAACTAAAAAAGTGTCCGCTGGTTATGGAGCGTATAAAGGGATGTAAAACAGCGAGGGAAGAAAGTATTGCGGAGGGAATCAGAAAATTTGCCGCCACACCTACGCTATTTGCGCAGAGGACACAGCCAACAGATAAAGATTTTATAATTGTACCCAGGGTATCCTCACAGACAAGGCGATATGTTCCCATGGGTTTTGTAAAGGCGGGGACGATTGTGACAGACAGGGTGCAGATTATCCCGGATGCTGACTTATATGAATTTGGCATCATCATTTCCAATGTACATATGGCGTGGATGCGGACTACCTGTATGAGATTGAAAAGTGATTACAGCTATTCCAAGGATGTTGTTTATAACAATTTCCCATGGCCGGAGCCGACAGAAGAACAGCGCACAAAAATTGAACAGACGGCAAAGGATATTCTGGATGCCCGTACACTTTATCCGAACAGCACGCTTGCAGATTTATATGATGAATTGTTGATGCCCCCGGAACTGCGCAAGGCACACCAGGAAAACGACAAAGCAGTGATGCGAGCCTATGGCTTTTCAATAAAGGAGATGACAGAGACAAGCTGTGTGGCAGAATTGATGAAGCTGTATCAAAAGAGGGTGGAGAACTAGGATAAGAGATTGATAATCATAGTAGGGTATTTGCTTCAGATGAGAAAATAAGAAGGTTTGATATAATTTGTAGACGTAAGTGATATGGTAATTAGCTTATTGAGGTAATAAATTTAATAACAATAAATCATATAGGAGAGTGATAAGAATGGGATTGCAGCCAAAAATCAATGGGAAAACAGTGGAGCGGGCGTATGAGGACTACAGGAATGGAATTTATTTAGTAAATCGTAGGTATCAACGAAAACTTGTCTGGAACAAAAATGAAAAAGAAGCATTTGTTGATTCATTAAAAAATGGATACCCAGTACCATTATTCCTTTTTTCTGTCAATGAGTATAAGGGTCAGCGCAGACAAGAAATAATAGATGGAATGCAAAGGCTGAATGCTATATTTGGCTTTATCGAAAACGAATATGAGATAGATGGATATTATTTTGACTTATCATCAACAGCATTAACAAAACAGTTATTGGATGAAAATATCTTAAAACAGCATACCCCGATTTTGGATCGAACATCTTGTGTCAATATTGCAAGTTATGAATTGCCATTTTCAAGTTATGATGAAGATAATCCTGATATTATAGATGAGGTTTTTAGAAGAATTAATTCAAATGGGAAGCATCTTTCGAGACAAGAAATAAGACAGGCGGGTGCTACAGGTGAATTTGCAGAATTAGTACGAGTTTTATCAACGAAAATGCGGGGAGATGTATCTCATGATGATGTGCTTCTTTTAGATCAGATGAAAGATATAAGTATTCAACAGGACGGAAATAAATATGGAATAAACGCAGATGATGTTTTTTGGGTAAAACAGAATATTATTGATAAAAAAGATCTGAGATTATCAATAGATGAAGAAATAGTAGGTGACTTAGTGGGCGCAATGGTTGCAGAAACTATGCCGCCATCAAGAGTAAGTGTGTTGGATGCATATTATTATATTGATGCTGAAGAAGAGGATAGTCGTGGTTACAAAACTGAAAAGGCAATTCAAGTAAGGGGAACAGAAACCATAAGTACCCAATTCCTTTACATAATAGATGAAATAAAAAAGATATTTTTTGGTAAAGAACATACAATAATGCAGCATATCCTTAATCAAAAAGTATACAGAGGACCAAGATATTTTCAATCATTATTTTTATCATTGTACGAATTGCTTATAAAAGATGAAATGAAGATTTTGGACTATGATGAGGTTTACGAGAAATTATTTAATATTGCTGATCGCACAATGATTATTTCTGGTGGAGGTGGTGCGTGGAGTGCAAAAGAGAAAACGGAAGTGGTGACAAAAACCGTTTCAATTTTGAAATCGGCATTTGTGGAACGGACAGAAGCCGATCCAATGCACTATTCATACGCAACTGAAATAGAGACTTTATTAAAGCAGTCAAAAACAGAAAATGCGCAATACGATTTCAAACAAGGTATACATGACTTGGCTAATGGTAAAAGGAATGAGCAATTAATAAGCAAGATATTTAAAACTTTGACGGCTATGGGAAATTCCGGGAAAAATGCAACTGGATACGTTTTAATAGGTGTAGCAGATAAGTTTGAGGATGCGGAGAAAATTTCACGAAGGTATGAAGTGGAATATATTAAAGTGGGGAATTTTTATATTACAGGAATTGATGGAGAGGTATCTTGTTTTTATAATAACGATTATGATTCGTATTTTTCGCAAATCAAAAATGCTTTACAACAGATGCCATTAGATGAACATTATAGGAGACAAATTGGTACAAAAATGAGAATGGTGAATTATTACGGGAGGGCGGTGATCATCATAAAAATAGTCAGTGATAATGGGGCGGTAATGTTTGAGAACAACTATTACACTAGAACAGGTGCTAATAATGATCCAGAGCCAGTCTCGGCCCCGGAAATGCCGACATTTTTTGCAAAATTTATGTGAGATATACAGATATATTATTTTGATGCTTCATGTCTCATTTTATTTTTTCAATTAGATTAAGATCAGATTGAGTTTTGGTCAGACAAGTTTATTAAGAAAGTCAGAAAGTTTATTAGTGAAAGAGAATGTCCTATTTGTTGTAGAAATACAAAGGACATTCTTTTTTTGTTTTCTTTTTCCTGTACTGACACTTGCATGCAATTTATTCCCTGTAGGCGATAACAAAATTTTGCGGAAAGGAGATTGCTATGCAAAGAAAAAAGAAGCTATGTGGTTTGCTGGTGCTGTTTGCGGTTCTGCTGTTTTGGCAGGGATGGGGCATGTAGACTGTATCGGCGCAGACAGAGGAAACGCCCCGTGCATCCGGCGGGGAGGAATTGGTGGCAGCGGTCACGGATTCATTTACTGACTCCCATGGGGTAACGTACAAATGGAAAGGGTTTGAGGACGGTACAGCAGAAGTCTATGAGTTTACGGTGGGGGCGGATGTTGTGGAGATTGTGCTGGATATTCCCGGAGAAATTGAGGGGTATACGGTAACAAGGCTCACAGGGAAATTAGAGGACACGGAGATCAAGACCGTAACTATCCCGGAAAGCATTGTGCAATTTGGGGAAGACACTTTTAGGCGCTCCACGATTGGGACACTGAATTACAATGCGGTTGATGCGTTTCCTATCAGTGAGTTTTATTTCACTCCCTTTGGCTATGCGGTCATAAAGCACCTTAATTTAGGTGCGAATGTGAATAAAATTGAGAGCTATCTGTTTTATCAAACAGTGATTAAGCAGAGTGAAGTGATTTTGAATGTGCCTTATATTGCGGACAGTGCCTTTTTGAATATTCCGGCTTCCATGTCCCTGCTGTCCGGTGATAGGAAACCACAAATCCGTTTTTATGGAAACCGTCATTCCGGATATGGAAACCATTAACATATATCCTTTAGAATGTAAGCATGCACCGTAAGGTGTAAATACATTCTAAGGAGGGTCACTATCATGACCAAGTATCGAGAGATTCTGAGATTATCAAATCTCGGTCTCAGCCAGCAGAACATCGCGGACAGCTGCGGTGTCTCCAAGAAAACGGTTAATCGTGTCCTCAAGAAAGCCAAAGAGATGAACATTTCCTGGCCGCTTGATGCACACGACACCGATGCTGTGCTTGCAGAAAAGCTATTCCCATCTGCAGACAAACTCATTACATCCAATAAACGGATGCCCGACTTTGCTTACATCCGTAAAGAACTTCTGCGGAATGGCGTAAGCAAAAAACTGTTATGGACTGAGTACATGGAGGACTGCCGTGCGAATGGCGAAGAACCTCTTATGTATTCCCAGTTCTGCTACCACATCCAGCAGGACGAGCAGAAACACCGTGCAACCATGCATATCAGCCGGAAACCAGGTGAGCAGGTTGAGGTTGACTGGGCAGGTGACCCTGCCACGGTCATCGACCCGGATACAGGTGAGATACTGAAAGCCTATGTCTTTGTCGGTGTCATGACCTACAGCCAGTATGCGTATGTCGAAGCTTTTGGGGACATGAAGCAGAAATCATGGATCTCTGCCCATGTACATATGTACGAATACTTTGGCGGCGTAGCCAAAATCTTAGTGCCGGATAACTGTAAGACTGCCGTTGTCCACAATGGCGGCTGGAAAGACCAGCAGTTCAATGAAATCTATCAGGAAATGGCAGAACATTATGGAACCGCCATTATCCCGGCACGTGTCAGGTCTCCAAAGGACAAGCCCAATGCGGAAGGAACTGTAGGGATGATATCCACATGGATCACTGCAGCCCTCCGGGATGAACAGTTCTTTTCCCTTGCCGAATTAAACCATGCAATCCGGAACAAACTGGAACAGTTCAACCACAAACTCTTCCAAAAGAAAGAGGGCAGCCGGATCAGCTTGTTTCTT